>Ga0209101_1000251_pt1 | contig 44751 bp, 24 predicted proteins | sample ConPoolayeCmetaG_FD_185481 | JGI IMG/M metagenome (GOLD analysis project Ga0209101, IMG submission 185481) | Hot spring microbial mat communities from California, USA to study Microbial Dark Matter (Phase II) - Cone Pool mat layer C metaG... ... | reverse complement strand
CAGACACAGCGCACACAGGCGGTGTGAGGGTGCAGGTAGCACGACGGCCGCCCCTTCGGGGCTTGGTCGTATGTTGGCACTACCCTACCAGGGGTTTACACCCCTGGCTATTGACGCTGCCCCTTCGAGGCGGGAAGCAGCACTCGGAATAACGTTGGAACGATGCGCACGTGGCCCTTTTCCACTGGGGCGATACGGTTTGGGTAAGACCAGTTGCAGCCGCCGATGGTGCATAGCAACCAATCCCCGCGCCAAATCGAGGCTAGTCGGCCAAATGGAGGCTGGCCGAAAAATTCGCCGCCAACTTGCTGAACTTGGCCAAAACCGGTGAAAACAGGCCTCAACTGTGGGCAATATCTGTTGAACGCTTCATCGAAAAGTCGCCTCACCCACACCTTCCGTACACCGCAACCGGCTCTCCGTAAACTGGCAATGCACGTCCAAACCGATATGATTTCTGGTCATCGGGGCCTCCCTCCCAACGGTACCTGTCTGAAAATAACACACCAACCAGTATACCCGTGGGGCTTCAAGGGACGCCCCGTCTTCCTGTATCTTCAGTGGCACCCAACTACTGTACTTCCGGCTCGGAAGATGGGATTAAGCGAAGCTGACCCGACCGAATTTTCCAGCTACAATCGAGCTGCACACATGTCCGCCAATAAATGGCTTCAGCTTGCTGTTTTGGTATTCGCTAAGATAGAATCACCGCTGGTTAGCGTAGTCTTGTCGCTGTGCTAACGTTGTAGGAGTCTTGTCGCTTATTTTCGCCGGGTAATTGGGGGGCGGTGTCATGTCAGCTTACGGTATTTCTCGCCTCGCGCGATCATTGTTTGCGATTCAGGCGGTGGCAGCATTCGTAGCCTGGCCGCAGCCAGGGCAACTTGCTGTGGCAGCCGACGCTAGCAAGCTTCCCGGCTCGTTGCAACTGGTCCCTGACGATGCAGCGTTCTATGTGGGGTTCTACCGCGGCAAGGAGCTTCTCGATGCCGTGGTCAACAGTGGCGCCTTTGCACAACTTCAGCAGTTGGCATTTGTGCAAGATGCGCTGAAGAGCTTTCAGGATGAGGCCGATCCGGACAGCGTGCCGGGAATGATCAAGGCCATGTTGGCCGACAAGGCTACCCGCGAACTGCTCGAACTGCTCGGCGACATGTTCAGCCAGGAGGTGTTCATCTTCGGAGACGCCGGTACCGTCGAACTGTTGAAGTTCATCGAGCAGATCAATTTTGCCCAGCAGACCGGCAATTTCAAGGCGCTGGTCTCGGGCAACTTGGCTCCCGAGGCAGAAACCCAACAACTGCGCGAGATGCTCAAGATTGTCGCCGACAACGCCAGCAAACTGCCCAGGGCCAACGTGATCATGGGTTTCAAGCTGCGCGATCCTGCCGTGGCCAGGGAGCAATTGCGCAAGCTGGAAAAGCTGGCCCGGGAACTATTCGAGCAACACCCAAATCTCAAAGACCGGCTGAATTGGACCAAAGTGGGCGGTCACGAGTATCTAGTGCTGACGCTCGACGGCCAGTTGATGCCCTGGGATGAACTGCCGGTGGCGGCTTTCCGCGAGCTGCAATCGCGGCCCGGCGATGTCGACAAAATCATTGCCGCCCTGAAGCAAACAACCGTGGTCGCTGCCGTGGGCGTGCGGGGGGATTACTTGCTGGTCGCGGGCGGGCCGTCGCTGGAGCTGCTGGAACGGCTCGGGCGAGGCAAGCCGCTGACAGACCGGCCCGAATTGAAACCCTTGCTCAATCACGCCGACAAGAAGCTCATCATGGTCTCTTACGCCAGCCAGTCGCTGGTGGCGGCGACCGAAGACTCGCGGGCCGATCTGGACGACCTGGCCAAAATGGCTAAACAGGTGCTGGCCGAGGCAGAGCTGGAGCAGAAGCTGAAGGATCGCATTGCCGCCGACATCGACGGCCTGGCCGCGGACTTGAAGCGGTTCTTTCCGACCCCCGGCGCGATGCTGCAAGTGGCCTTTGTAACGGAAGGAGGTTTGGAAAACTACACATACTCCTGGGGCGAGTATCCTCAACTGGACGGCAGCAAACCGCTGGAGCTATTGCAACACCTCGGCGGGTCGCCGCTGATGGCATTGGTCAGCCGTGGCCGCACCGACGTCGCAGACTACGATGTGGTGGTCAAATGGGTGAAGACCGCATACGGCTACTTCGAGGAGTTTGCTCTACCGGCGATGCCTCCGGACGATCGCAAACAGGCCAAGCAGGTGATAGCCGCCCTGAAGCCGCTGTTTGCCCGCGCCGACAAAGCTACCCGCCATCTGCTGTTTCCCGCCCTCGCCGACGGCCAGATGGCCTTCCTGCTCGACGCCAAACGGACCAGCAAGCAATTGCACACGGCGATGCCCGCGCCAGCAAAGCCCTTGCCCGTGCCCGAACCAGCACTGGTCGTCGGCGTTAGCGACGCCGAAAAACTCCAGCAGGCTTTAAGGGAGTACCGGCTCATCCTCAACGACGTTTTCGACGTACTGCGAAATATCGAAGGCGCTGACGTGCCCCAGTGGCTGAAAATCCCGGCGCCGGAGACAGTGGCCTCGACCGCGGGGAAGATTTTCGCATACCGGTTTCCGAAGGATTGGGGCATCGAGGAGGCGATAGTACCCAACTTGGGGCTGACCCAGAAGGTGGGCGTTTTGAGCACCTCGGTGCAACACACCGAACGGTTGCTGAAGCCCACGCCGCCCAAAGACGCTAAACTGCTGGAGGCGGTCAACCGTCGGCTGGCCGGCGCCTGGCTGGTGGACTGGGCGGGGCTGATCGAAGCCGTTGTGCCGTGGATCGACTACGCCATCGAGCAGGCCGCCCCGCAAGAGGGCGATCGGCTGGAACTGCTGTTCATCACCTCGCAGGTCCACTCGGTGCTGGAAATTATGAAAGTGGTGCGGAGCGTCAGCAACACCAGCTTCTTCGAGGAGGGGGCTTTGGTCAGCCACACACGGGTCGAGATACGGGATATAGGGCGGTAAAGCTTTACCTGTGTGCTTTGTCAGATAACCGGACGCCGAGGACATCGTTTTTCTTTATTTTCCCTGATTTTCGTGGGGCCTGTGACCTTCTAAACGAGATTGGCAAAGGGTGTCATTGGGGTTGACACTCCAGTTTTCCGAGGACTGGTGATGCCGGTACACTGTTTTTTTGGAAAGTGCAACTTTACCTCGCAACAGACGGGAAATAGAAGCTGAGATGGAATTGTACATCGTTCGCCATGCCTGGGCGGCCGAGCGCGACGACGCGCGCTGGCCAAACGACGAGGATCGTCCTCTTACCGACGAAGGCCGAGAGCGGTTCGGCAAGTTCGTCGCGCGTCTGACAGCAGTCGATTTCGCCCCGGAGCTGATCGCCACCAGCCCGCTGCTGCGCTGTGTGCAGACGGCCGAGATAATCCGCAAGCATGTGCCTGGCAAGCCATCGATAGTCTCCCGCGACGAATTGCGTCCCGGCGGACAGTTGGAAAGCCTGCTCCGGTGGACCGCCCAGCAAGCGCAGCAGCACGATTCTATCGCCTGGGTAGGGCATGCGCCGGACGTGAGCCTGCTGGCGGCCGCGCTGATCGGCAGCAGCGATGCCAACTTGCGCTTCGCCAAAGGTGCGGTGGCGGCAATCCGTTTCGATGGCCCGATCGAGCCAGCCCAAGGCGAGCTTCGCTGGCTGGCAACGGCGAAGCTGCTGGGCTGCTAACACAACAGCTCTTACTTACGCCGGAACCACAGCATTTAGCGGTGAAAGCGCCCACAGCAACACATCGGAAGCGTTGCCCAGTGGCGACTTGGCGTTGTGGTGCCGATACTGCGGAATCGGCCCTCTGAGGAGCCAACGACCATCAATCACCGCGCGGCCAGGCCGTGGGGAAGTTTGCACGGCCGGACGGGCGAATCGCCATTTTTACCACCTTTAGGGTGGGTAGACCGCGCTGATAGACTTTACATGGCAAGACGCATCGACCGGCACTGAACTGGTTCGAAAGTAGCCGGCGAAAGGTTCGCAAATAGCCGGCGACAGTAACATAGCCGCTCGGCGATCGGTTGCTGAGGCCGCCAGCGGCGGGAGTGTGCGACAAGTATTATTCGGAATCGTCAGCATGTCCACCGGTGAAGAAGAACTGTATCTGGAGCATGTGCTTGCTCACTATGAGGAGCCGTACCATCGCGGCCGCTGCGCCCATTGTACCCACGTTCACGAGGACCTGAATCCGCTGTGCGGCGACCGCATCCGCATGGAGTTGCAAATTGACGACAAGGGGACGATTAAGGAAATCTGGTTCGAGGGCGACGGCTGCTGCATCAGCCAGGCCGCCGCCTCGATGCTGGTGGAGCGCTTCGACGGCAACCACATCGACGAAGTCAAGAAGTTCACCGCCGCCGACATGCTGGCGATGTTCGGCGCACGCTTGACCCCCAACCGGCAGAAGTGCGCATTGCTGTCGTGGCGGGTGTTGCAAGCGGCCATATACTCGCCGGCCGACGGCCAGTCGCAGCCTGCCCCCCAGCAATGCACCGAACAAAACAGCCAGGCCGCACAACCGCCGACCGGCTCAGGCCCCACACTGAGTGGTTCATGTTAGCCGCTGCTACGCGCGTTTGCCGCAAAGTCCGGCGGCGTTTGCTGTGCGCTATCGAGATTCCGCAATAGGTTGAAGGAGCCGCTCGATGTCTGTTGCCGCACGAGAATCCGTGCCAGCGTTGGAACCAGAGCAATGGCGAAGCGATTTTCCCATCCTTCGGCGAGTGCTGCCCAACGGCACCAAGCTGACCTATTTCGATAACGCCGCCACTACGCAGCGGCCGCGGCAGGTGGTCGACGCCATCGTGCAGACCTACGAGCGGCACTATGCCAATGTGCTCCGCGGAGTGCATACGCTGGCCGAGGAAAGCGACAATCTGTACGCGGCCGCACGGGAGAAGGTGCGGGCGCTGATCAACGCTCCCTCGGCCGAGCAGGTGATCTTCACCTACGGGGCAACCTCGGCGATCAACCTGGTAGCACGTAGCTGGGGCGACGCCACGCTCCGCAGCGGAGACGAAATCCTGCTGACCGAGATGGAGCACCACTCCAATCTCGTCCCCTGGCAGCAGTTGGCCGCACGTCGCGGCGCAGCTATACGCTGGATCCCGATCACCGACGACGGCCTACTGGAGCTGGATGCACTGGACCGCTTGCTTTCGGATCGCACCAGGCTGGTGGCGGTCACAGCGGTTTCCAACGTGCTGGGGACGATCAATCCGCTGGAGGAGATAATCCGCCGGGCGCATGCGGCCGGGGCTATAGTGCTCGTCGACGGTGCACAGGCCGTGCCCCACATGCCCATCGATGTGCAGGCCCTGGATTGCGACTTCCTGGCCTTCAGCGGCCACAAGATGCTCGGTCCGACAGGAATAGGAGTGTTGTACGGCAAGCGGGAACTGCTGGAGTCGATGCCGCCGTTCCTGGGCGGCGGCGGCATGATCCGACTGGTGGAAATGGAGCGCTTCACCCCCGGCGACCTCCCACATAAGTTCGAAGCCGGCACGCCGCCCATTGTGGAAGCCATCGCTCTGGGGGCCGCAGTGGATTACTTGAACCGCGTCGGACTTGCCGCCATACACGCTTACGAGCTGAGGTTGACCCACCGGGCCCACCAGTGCCTGCAATCGCTGCCCGGGTTGCGCATCTTCGGCCCCAAGCCGGAGCAAAAGGGCGGCATCGTCAGCTTCGCGCTGGATCGGCTGCACGCCCACGACGTGGCCCAATTGCTGGACCGCGCAGGCATCGCCGTCCGCGCCGGACACCATTGCACCATGCCCTTACACAAGCGTTTGGGCGTGCCGGCCACTACGCGGGCCAGCTTCTACTTCTATAACACGCTGGAGGAAGTCGATCGGCTGGGGCCGGCTTTGGAACGCGCCATGCACACGCTGCGCCGCAAATGACTCCCTCCGCAAATTACTCCCTCCGGAAATTACTCCCCCCCGGAAATGACTTCCCCCGCAGATGAATTCCGCCGGCCCAGCCGCGGGCGACAGCAGCGCTCAGTCGGGCCAGCGCATCGCTCAGTCGGGCCACCGCAGAACTTGGAGCAGATTGCTGTAATGGTCGGTCCACAACGGCGCGCGGCTGAAATCGCCCGGATTTACGCGGGCGTGCTTGGGCATGGCCGCTGCCGTGGCTTGATCCGCGGTCAGCAGTATCCAAGTGGACGAATAAACCAGCTTCTCCTCGTCGGTCTGGTTATGGAAGATGCCGGCGTACAGGCCGAACTCTAAGGCAAGCCGCAACACTACCGGCTTCAGGTCCAGATAACGGTTGCTGACGTGAAAGGCCAGTATTGCGCCAGGCTTCAGATGCTCCAGATAGATTTGCAATGCTTCGCGGGTCAGTAGGTGGACCGGAATAGCGTCGCCGCTGAAGGCGTCCAGCACCAGCACGTCGAAGCCTTGCGGCGACTGCTGCTGAAGTTCCCGTACCAGCGACAACCGGGCGTCGCCCAATACCACATCGCAACCGGTGCGCCCGCGGCAGTCGGTAAGGTAGGTGAAGTACTCAGGATTCTCGGCCAGCCAAAGCACTTGCGGGTTGATTTCGTAAAAGCGGCAATAGTCGCCCGCCCGGGCGTAGGTGGCCACCGTACCGGTGCCCAGCCCCACGGCGCCGATGCGGACCGGCCCTCGCTGTTGAAGATGTCGGATCGCCCAGGCCATGCCGGTTTCTTCCCCGTAATAGGCGGTGGGCCAATGTCGTTTTTCCGGCTCGACGGGTTGCACTCCGTGAGTGATCCAGCCGTGCTTCAGGGCCATGACTTCGATCGGCCGATCTCTTGGCCCATCCAAAGCGCGGTAAACCGAGATGATGCCGTAGAAGCTGCGCATTCGCAGCAAGGGTCGATCGGTGGGCAACTGCAAGACGATCACCGCCAGCACGCTCAGCGTGGCGGCCAGGGCGATTATCGATCGCAGCGCAGACCGAAAAGCCCTTCGGCCGTATTGGCCGTATTCCTGGAACACGGCCGCGGAGGCCACGATCAGCGAGACGACCAGTCCTATCGTCCACTCGGTGTAGTTATTGAAGACCGCCGGCGCAAGTACGCTGACCAGCAATCCACCCAACGCCCCGCCCGCGGCAATCAACAGGTAATATTCAGTCAGGCGGCGCGGATGTGGTCGCAGTCGGGCAAGCTCGCCATGGCAGACCATGCAAACCAGAAACAGCATGGGGAAGTACAAAGCCACCTGGTTTACAAAGGATAATTGCTTGTGAAACAGTTCCCCGACCGCCACCAGCAGTACCGAAAAGGCGGCAAAGGGCGGCCAAATCTTCCGCACGTACCAGCGTGGATGATCGAAGCAGACGATGAACGACAACAGATACAGCGCCAGCGGCACCACCCACAGCAACGGCACTACGGCAACGTCCTGGCAGACGTGATTGGTCGTCGCCAGCAACATCAGCGAGGCCACTGCGGGCAAAGCGATCCACAGCATTCGCCGACCCCACCCGGCCACTGCGCTCTCCGCCGCAACATCCATACCGCCGGAACCAGACTCGTGCGACGTGGCGGCAGACTCTTCCGGCGGGTCCCAGTACCACAGGCATATCAAGCTCGCGCCGCACAGCACGGCATAGCCCACAAAACCCCACGACCACAACAGCGATTGCCCCAGCAGATCGAATAGCCGCTCCACCAGCAGCGGATAACTCAGCAGCGCAGCCAGCGAACCGACGTTCGACAGCGCGTACAACCGGTACGGAGAACGCCCCGGATATGCGTAACTGAACCACTTCTGCACCAGCGGGCTGGTTCCCGCCAGCACGAAATACGGCAGACCCACCGTGGCCCCCAGCAGCAGCAGGATGTGGCTGGTCGGGTTTGAATCGTCGCCGGGTCGCCACCGTTCCGATGCCACAATGGGCAGCATAAACAGGGCTGCCGCAGCCGCAACCACGTGCAGTACCACCTGGCCACGCGCACCCAACCAGCGCTGCACCAGATGTGCGTAAATGTAGCCGGCCAGGAGAACCGCCTGAAAGAAAAGCATACAGGTGGTCCACACTGCCGGAGAGCCTCCGAACCAGGGCAAAATCGCTTTGCTGACCAGCGGTTGCACCAGAAACAGCAGCATCGCTCCTAGCAGTACCGTACCTCCCAGGACCCAGATTACCCGCACCGGGAAGCCCAATTGGTTCGCCTCGCTAGCCACGCCTAAGTTCTCCCAAACGTAAAACAATAGAATTACATAATCCCGCCCAGACGCCCCGCTACCATGGCCGTCGGCGGCGGGCGTGTTTGCTGGCTCGTATACACGCCTCGAAACACGCCCAAGCGACGACCGCGCGGGCACTAGCGGGCCAACTGCGCCGCCAGAGCGGCGAAAGAAAAGTTGGTCTTGAAACGCCGATCGAGCTGCTGCGCCCGGCTCTTGAGCACCGCGGCAGTCGGCCTTTGGGTCGACAACGAGCCGATGGCCACCACGTTGGCCGTTTCGGTACGCAGCAGATATGCCTGCGGAAAGGCTTCGCCAATGGTCTGCCAGTCGTCCTTCAGCCCGGGATGAACGTTGATGTTCCACACGACCAATCCTTCGGGCGCGAGCTTCTTCTGCAAATCTTTGTAGAATTGCACCCCTTTGATCCGCAAAGGTACGCCGGTAGAGTCGGTCTGCTCGGTCGGCTTGAGGAAGGCGTCCATGTAGATCACATCATACTGTTTCTGGGTCTTGGAAAGGTAATCGAAGGCGTCGGCGGTGATGATCTCTACCGTGCCGCCGCTGCGGACGCCAAAGAACTTCTCGGCGATTTTGACTACCGCCGGGTCGATCTCTACCACGTCGATCCGCAGTCGCGGGTCGTACTGGCGCAAGAAGTGTACCATTGCCCCGCCTCCAAGACCGACGATCAGCACCTGCTCCTGCTTGGGACGAAACAGATAGCTGCTAAACATCGCCCTGCTATACGGGCTTACCATCTCGTACGGCTTGCGAATATTGAGCACGGTTTGCACGGCTTCTTCGCCGCTGTCGCGCACAAAGCACAAGTACCGCAGATCGCCGTCGCGGCGCACCCGAATATGCGAGAACTGCGACTTCTCTTCATGCTCCACAATACCGTGGGCAGTAAAAACGTGAACTGGCACAGCGTGTGCAAGTGCCGCGCCCGCCTGCTGATGTGCCGGCAGGTTCTCTCCCGGCGGCGTCGATATCCACGAAGTCCTCAACAGCACTAGCGCCAAAAGCGCCACAAGGCAAAACGTTGCCAGCTTCGCCCTGTGACAAGCAGCACTGTCACCCCACACCCTTGCTCGTCGGGACATGCTTCTTATCTGCCTGTTTTATGTCGGGCTAGACGCACCACCGGCGCCCGCCGGCAAGCTTGTTCGCACCATAGCTCATCGTAACATCCGATCCAACAACACGCCGCCAACCAACCGCATTATGCACTTTGCGGCCGCAGGATGCAAAGTTTGCGCTACAAAGTCTTGCCGTACCCAGTTTTCGGCCGGTGGATGTCCGGCAGTAGCTTGTTCCGAATCACTCGGGCGTCCCGATTGACCTTCGCAATTCGTGGTGACACGGGACACTGGGAAAAACGTCATATCAAGCCGTGACTGCGTTTTGCACAGATCAATAATACAGCACCGGAAACGCCTGGCAGCGTGCGGCCAAAACCTTCGGCCGAAGACTTGCGTCGTACTGCGCAGCCAAATATAGTGCAGCCAACTATAGTACCGACGCACTTTTCAGCCGGCCAGTGAGCACTTTTCGGGCGGTCTTCGGGCCGGATATCGCCATTGGCCAACGGTTATAGTGCTATTTGGCAGCGATACCGGTCGCCCTGGCTGCGTGTTTAATCTCTTACAGTATTTGACTGCACCTTCCGAAAAACACGCAAGGTTGTTTGAAAACCCTTGTGTAAAAACGACTTCCAATTATGCCGCAAAGGAAAGGACATCAGTCACAACTTATCGTGGCAGGCCAGGTTGCAGCTTTTTCGGAAAGTGCGGTGTTTTCGTGCTTTCGACCTCGTTTTGCCCCTCGGGTATTGATCTCCAGAACCGGTCACTATTGCAGCGGAGGATGCCATGAGAACTGTTGCTTCGCTGATGATTCGGCCACTGGCAGCGGTACTTTGCGCGGCTTTGTGGCTGGCGGCTGTTGCATTGCTACTGGGACATCTTTCGCGCGGCACATCTCTCGGCGGTGCTGCCGAAGTCGCGGGCGAAGCCACACCGGGCGCAACGGCGCAGACCAACCTGGTCGGCAACCCGTCGTTCGAGCAGGGGACCAAGAACAATGTCGCCCAATGGCGGCCGTACACCTGGGCCGGCAACGCCGAGTTTTCGGTCGATGAGTCGGTGGCCCGCTCAGGCAAGCGGAGCGTGGCCATCAGCTCGCAGCAGGGCGCGGACGCCGCCTGGACCTTCACGGCGATGGTCGAGCCGCTGGCCGAATATCGTCTGACCGGCTGGATCAAGACCGAGAACGTCCAGGCGCCCAGGGCCCGCGGCGCGCTGCTGAACATCCACAACATTCCCGGTGCAGCCACAAAAGCACTCATCGGCACAAACGATTGGACCCAGGTGGAACTGACCTTCGAGACCGGCGAGAACGACGCGATACAGATAAACTGCCTGTTTGGCGGCTGGGGTCAGGCGACAGGCAAGGCGTGGTACGACGATCTGCAGCTGGTGCAGACGCGCGCAATTCGGGCCGCCGAGCCGCGCATCACAATCGACGCCAGCAAAGTCGGCGAGCCGATATCCAAGTACATTTACGGGCAGTTCATCGAGCATTTGGGACGCTGCATTTACGGCGGCATTTGGGCCGAGATGCTCGAAGACCGCAAGTTTTTCTACGCGGTCGGCGCCAAGCAGTCGCCCTGGAAGCCCATCGGCGACAGCGCTGCGGTGACCATGGTCCGCCAGCGGCCTTTCGTGGGCGAGCACACGCCGCGGATAGCCCTTGCCCCCGAAGGTCAGCCGCCGCGCGGTATCGCCCAGAGCGGCTTAGGGCTGGTGGCCGGCAAGCGTTACACCGGCTACATCTGGCTGGCCGCAGAAGGCGATGTGGCCAAGGCGACCGTTACCCTGATTTGGGGCGATGGCCCGGAAGATCGCCAAACGTTGACCATCGACAAGCCCGCCGCCGAGTACACCAAGCATCCGTTGGAGTTCACCGCCGGCGCACGCACCGATGACGCCCGGCTGGAGATCACCGGCAAAGGCAGCGGGGCTTTGCTAGTGGGAACGGTATCGCTAATGCCGGCCGACAATGTGCGCGGCATGAGGGCCGACACTTTGGAATTGCTCCGCCAGCTCGATTCGCCCATTTATCGCTGGCCGGGCGGCAACTTCGTCAGCGGTTACAACTGGCGCGACGGCATCGGCGATCGCGACCGCCGTCCGCCGCGCAAGAACCCGGCCTGGCAAGGCATCGAACACAACGACTTCGGCCTGGACGAGTTCATCGTCTTCTGCCGCCTGTTGAAGACCGAGCCGTATATTGCCGTGAACAGCGGGCTGGGCGACGCACACAGCGCTGCCGAGCAGGTGCAGTACGCCAACGGTGCTGCCGACACTCCGATGGGCAAGCTGCGGGCGGCAAACGGCAATCCCGAACCGTACCGAGTGAAATATTGGGGCATCGGCAACGAGATGTACGGCAGTTGGCAACTGGGCCACATGCCGCTGGAAAAATACGTAGTCAAGAACAACCAGTTCTACGAGGCGATGAAGAAGGTCGATCCCTCGATAGTCCTGGTGGCCGTCGGCGAAGTCGGCCGCTGGAGCGAAGGAATGCTCACCCACTGTGCCAACCACATGGATTTGATCAGCGAGCACTTCTACCGGGGCCAGCAGCCGGGACTGTACGGGCATGTCCGCCAGATTCCGCTGGCCGTGCGCCAGATCGCCCAGGCACATCGCCGCTATCGTAACGAGATTCCTGCCCTCAAGGGCAAAGATATTCGAATCGCCCTGGACGAGTGGAACTACTGGTACGGGCCGCATGTGTTCGGCGAACTGGGAACCCGATATTTCCTCAAAGATGCCCTGGGAATCGCCGCCGGACTGAACGAATACGCCCGCCAAAGTGACATCATCTACATGGCCAACTACGCGCAGACGGTCAACGTCATCGGCTGCATCAAGACCAGCAAGACCGCGGCGGCTTTTGAGACCACCGGGCTGGTACTGAAGCTCTACCGGCACCATTTCGGTGTGCTGCCGGTAGAAACCCAGGCCAGCAACTTGCTCGACGCCCAGGCCGCCTGGAGCGCCGACCGCAAGACGCTCACACTGGCGGTGGTCAACCCGTCGCTCCGCACCTTGGAGGTGCCGCTGGAACTCAAGGGTGCCAAGCTCCAGGGGACGGCCGAGCGGTGGCAGATCGCCGGCGAAGACCCAATGGCCTACAACGACCCGGACCAGCCGCCGAAGATCGTCATCGAGCACAGCAAACTGGAGGGTTTGCGGGACCGGCTTACGCTTGCCCCGTGCAGCGTGACCATGTTCCGGTTCGATGTGCAATGACGCGGCCGCGTGACTCGAGCGCCCGGGCAAAAAGCGGCAGGAACCCGGCCGGTTCCCATAGCAATACTTTGCGCCGTGTTTGCAATTGGGTTCTGGGGCCGCCCTGTTGGCCCACATTGGACGTTAGGGAGTTCACGAAGATGGGATGCTCTCTTGCTGCGGCGACGCTGATGTTGGTCAGCGGTTTGGCCTCTGCCGAGGTTCGCCAGGTGGTGCAATTGGCGGCGGAGCCGTTCCCGCTGCAAGATGTCCGGCTGCTGGAAGGCCCCTTCAAGCACGCCATGGAACTGGACCGCCAGTACCTGCTCAGCCTGGATTGCGACCGACTGCTGCATAACTTCCGGGTGCAGGCTGGATTGCCTTCGTCGGCCAGACCTTTGGGCGGCTGGGAGAGTCCGCAGTGCGAGCTGCGCGGACACACTGTGGGCCTTTGCTTGTCGGCACTGGCCATTATGTATGCCAGCACGGGCGACGGACGTCTGAAGGACCGGGCGGACTATCTCGTGGCGGAACTGGCAAAGTGCCAGGCCCGCTTTCCCTCCGGTTATCTCAGCGCGTTTCCCGAAAGCTTCATCGACCGCGTCGAGGCAGGCAAGCAGGTGTGGGCCCCCTGGTACACCTTGCACAAGATTTACGCCGGCTTGCTGGACGTGCATCTGTTGTGCGGCAACGGGCAAGCCCTGGAAGTGCTGGAAAAGGCGGTGGCTTGGGTCAAGTCGCGCACCGACAAACTCACCGACGCGCAGATGCAGCGCATGCTGTCCAACGAACACGGCGGAATGAACGATGTGCTGGCGGAACTGGCCGCCGTCACCGGCAAGGAGGCTTACCTGCGGCTTGCCCAGCGGTTCAATCATCAGGCGGTGCTTGGGCCGCTGGCCAAGGGTGAGGACCGGCTGACCGGCCTGCACGCCGCCACCCAGTTCCCCAAGATTCTCGGCGTGGCGCGGCAGTACGAACTGACTGGCCGCCAGGAGTATCGCGACATTGCCAGGTTTTTCTGGGAGGTGGTCACGCAACAGCGCTCTTACGTCACCGGCAGCAACAGCGATGACGAGCTTTTCAGTCCCAAAGAGGAGCTTTCCCGGCACTTGGGCCAGAAGACCGCCGAAACCTTAAAGGGCGATCGACCGGGCCGCGAAAAAATCAGAACATACCGTGCCAGGCAAAGGCAGACACAGTGCACACAGATGGTGTGAGGGTGCAGGTTGCACGACGGCCGCCCCTGTGGAGCTTGGCTGCTGGGTGGGACTACGCTGCCAGGGGTTTGCACCCCTGGCTATTGACGGACGCCCCTTCGGGGCAAATTGTTTGGTGCGCCTAACACGACAGCACTAAGTTTCCATTTGGCAACAAGGAATTGCGGCGTCGTTGCCGCTTTCATCCCAAGATACTGTGGTTTTCTCGTAACTTAGCGCTGTCGTACTAACACGCTGGTGAAGTAACGCTTGGGCAAAGGACTAACCGGTCACTGGCCGCAGTGGCCCCTTGTTGTGCCCCAGCTTCCAGCGGCAACACCACTGTTGCGCCAGTGTTTCGACCATCCTCTTCGATCACAACAGCCTTTTTGCGGAGTGCGTCTGGTTAGGCCGATGCTCTAACCGGATACATACCGAGCAGTTCCGCTGCTAGCTTATGCTGGTGGCTTGGTGGTTATTCGATCGCCTATTTTATCGGTCTGGCGACTGCTGACGGACGTTCCAAGTTTCACTTTCCAACTCTGGAGGTTGTTCGGTCTGTTGGGTGCCCTGCGCAGCCGGCGGCGTGCTGGGCAATCCGCAAGCCCCGGACATGCAGGTGCTTATACCGAAAAACGGCAGTACCCAGCGATTGAGCACAAACCAGAACACCAGGAAACCCAAAATCAGAGATACTTCTTTCCAGGTCATCTGTCATCTCCTCGATGTTAATAGGTACGTTTGTTGTCGATCGGGTGCCGATATTCTTGTCGGGGCGACTTCCACCGGTTAGCCGACCGCCCAGCCACGGGCATCCAATTCGCACTGCCTGCAACTTCCGGCTGGCTACTGATACAGATGCGCAGACTATGGGTTAGGTTACACAGTCTGCCTCAAGGTGCCTAAAGCGGCCTATGGACGCAACCAAATGTAGGGACGCGCTGCGGTCGCGTCCGCTCGCCCGGGGTACACGGCCACGACGGAGCGTGGCCCTCCAACTCACTGGAAAATATGCGTGCGAAACGCGCGCAAGTTACGCCAAAAAGGTACTATAACCCACGCCCGAGATTGGCGGCCGCCGGGCGCTGTTGCCCGAGTTCACTTCGTGTTTGTGCTGGGCGCTGCTACCCGCTGCCAGGTGAGTCGCCGGGTGCGCTGCTGGCCGGCGGCCTCGAACTGAGGGGGTTCGAGGATCAGCTTGTCGCCTTCTAGTCTGAAGCGGCGGACCTGCTTGGTGCCTTCCCAATTGGGAATCATTGCACCTTCGACGTGATGGATTACCAGACCGCGCTGGGCATCGACCTCGAACGTGCCGAAGTAGGCGTTGTAACCGACGAAGGCTGCTTTGGCCGCCTCAGCCGGGGCAGAGTGCACATCGTCGGAAGGGAGCTTTGCCCGACCGCGCCGCATCGCATGTACCGACATGTGCCCGCCGGCCTCGTAGATAAGCATTCCGATAGGATTCGGGCCGTAATCCAGTGGGACGACCAGGCGTCCCTGGGCGTCGCGCTCTTCGATGGAAACCAGTTTCCAGACGCCGATCAGTTTGCTGCGCGGATCGGTTCGAACCGACGGGCCGTTCGCAGCCGCGTCGCGTGCCGATAGCTCCCCGGATGATTCCGCCTCGGCACGTTGTCCGCCGGCCAAGTGCATTGCCCATAGATAAAGGCAACCCAGAACGGAAACGAGCAGGAAAGTCCTCGCCACAGCACGGCTTCCCCGGGGAACAACAGTCGCGGTGGTGATGTGTGTCATCGGTTTACCCTTGGTGGCAAGTAGCGGCGGATATACGACACCGAAGCGCCAGATATATGACACCGGAGCGCCGGATATATTACACCGAAGCGCCGGATGTATGACACCGAAGCGACGCATGTATGGCACGGGAATAGCTGCGGATATATCGCACTGGAGTAGCGACGAATGTACGCCACTGGAGCAGCGACGGATGTATAGTGCCGGGGCATCCTACGGTCCTGTCGCAGGCCCCGGCCGCTGCCGCCTCGACGGTTATACCCCATCGGTTGCTGTGCTCCACGGCTGGGCCGCAGGCTTGGTCTGCTTAAAGCGATCCCCGGAAATCGCGGACCGCCTCGTACAGGGCCAGCAGATTCTCCACGGGAATGTTGCCCTGCACGTTGTGGACGGTATTGAACACGTATCCGCCGCCGCGGCCGAAAATCTCGATTCGCTGTTTTACTTCTTCGCGCACTTGCTCGGGCGTGCCGAACGGCAAAGTGCGCTGGGTGTCCACGCCGCCGCCCCAGAAGCAAATCCGGTCGCCAAAGCGCTGTTTGAGCATCTGCGGGTCCATGCCTGCCGCCGAGCACTGCACTGGATTGAGGATGTCGAACCCGGCATCGATGATGTCCGGCAACAGCGCCACTACCGAGCCGCAAGTGTGGATAAAAGTTTTCCACTTGGTGTGCTGGTGTACCCACTGGTTCACCCGGATGTGGAACGGTTTGTACAGTTTGCGGTACGTCTCGGGGCTGATGAACGGGCCGTGCTGGGCGCCGAAGTCGGTGCCGGTGACGTATATCGCCGTCACCTTGTCGCCCACCACAGCGTGTATTTTTTCCAAGTTTTTGAGGGCTATTTCGCACTGCCGCTCGAAGACCTGATACACGTAGTCGAACCGGGTAACGGTGCTCATGTACCATTCGGCCACATCGCGGATGCCGCGGGGATGTTTCAGCCACGGGGCGGGCACCAGGGCGATGTCGCCGAAGGCCGTGCCGCCGAAATTGGCCACAATCGCCTTGTCGGTCTGGTTGTACAGCCTGTCGATCTCTTGCGCAAAGTAGTCCAAGTCTTCCTGGCTGATCGGGCCGAACTCCTGCAAGTTGTCTTCCACGTTCAGCTTGGCATCGTCGATCGGGTCCTGGCGGATGATGGCGTCGAAGTAGTATCCGCCCTTGGGCATCCGGCCGCTGGGCGGCACCGTTCGGTCGCCTTCGGGATATTGGAGGATGTCGCCATTGGGTTCGGGCGTGGTGTTGAAGCCTTCGGGCACCAGCACTGGCGTGCCGTCGAATAACTGCCACTGGCGCCAGTCGCGGTTCTCAAATCCAAACATCGTCCGCCGGCCGCGCAGACCTACCACATCCACACCCAGCACTTCCATCAAGTCAGGGCCGATCTCGCCCAGCATCTGATACGGTTCGACTACTTTGACCGGCGTGCCGGGCTTGTCCAAGCCCAGCGCCTGCCGCAGCTTGTACACGCTGCTGACGTGCATCCCCGTCACGGCAGTCGCACCCAAGTCCAGCGGCACGTAGTCCGGCTGGCGGTGCTCCAGCGCTGTGGCGACTCGCTGACGAGAGTTCATATCGTGGGCCTTTGCTAAGTTGATCCGCATAATTGCGAAAGTGGTGGAAGTGTGCGAAATACCTTCCTTTTCGAGGTTTCCAGTAGTCCAACCACTTCCGGTATTTTGTGGACTTATTGAGTGCAAATGACAGTTTGCCAGTGCAATCGTGCGTGAGCCGTTGCTGGCTGCTATTGGGCAACTTGATTGGATTTGCCGGCAAGCTACTTGTCAAGTGCCGGCGGGCTGCGATAGCATTTCCCCATCGACGCCACGACACGCGATTTGCGGCACGGTCAAAAAGCGGAATATATGCCTTGCAGTGTTGCTTGCCGCGTCGCTGTTTGCCCAACGAAAGCCTAAAGTAGCTCTGCCCGGCCTAGTCGATGCGCCCAGCGCGTCAGCAGCGATTGGCAAGTCGGGTTGCTGAAGGACTAACCGCGATCGGGAGCAAGAAAATGCAGCGCGAAGGCAGTATGCTCTACGTGGTTCTGCTGACCCTGGTGGCGGCTTTGGGCGGCCTGCTGTTCGGGTACGACACGGCGGTAATCAACGGCGCGATCGGCTTCTTGCAACAACATTTCCAACTGGACGAACGAGAGGAAGGCTGGGCTACTGCTTCCGCGCTGCTGGGCTGCGCTATCGGTGCGGCAATTGCCGGTGTACTGAGCGACCGACTGGGACGCAAGCGTGCTCTGCTGCTGGCCGCCGTGTGCTTTCTGGTTTCGGCAGTCGGCACAGCACTGCCCAGAACTTTCGTCGAGTTCATCGTCTTTCGCGTGATCGGTGGGTTGGGAATCGGAATCGCATCGCTGACCTCGCCCTTGTATATCGCCGAAATATCGCCGGCGCGGATTAGGGGCCGGTTGGTATCGGTCAATCAATTGACCATCGTCATCGGCATGATGATCGTCTTCTTCGTCAACTACTTCATCGCAGCCTACGGTACCTTGTTGGACCGCCAGGCGATGGAGCGATACAGGGCCGAGAAAGGCGATAGACTGGACAGCCAGTTGGTCTTCCAGTATCTGCGCTCGATCGCCGAGAAGTTACCGCCCGGTGCCCAGAAAATCAGCATCGGCAAAACTCAACAGTTCGTGGCCGAAAAAGGCCAGGCCCTGGATGCCGCCGCCGTTGCGGAGTTCCTGGCCCAGCACGGTGTGCGCAAGGGACTGGCAGAGCTGGAGCTGGGCCTGCGGGGAATCACCTCCTGGAACGAAACCTACGGCTGGCGGTGGATGTTTGGTTCCGAGGCCCTGCCGGCGGCCATGCTGTTGCTGCTGCTGTTTCTGGTGCCCGAAAGCCCGCGATTTCTCGTCCAACAGTCGCGCCGGGAAGCGGCGCTGCGGGTGCTCGCTCGGGTGAACGGCCAGCAGCAAGCGCAGGTGGAACTGGCCGACATCGAGCAGACGATCGCGCAGGAGAGCGGCTCGGTGCGTCAACTGTTCGAGCCGGGCATAAAGCCGATATTCCTGGTGGGCATCGCGCTGGCCATCTTGCAGCAGGTTACCGGCATCAACGTAATACTCTATTATGGCACAGAGCTGTTCAAGCAGGCCGGCTCGCACGTCGATGCAGCCCTGCTGCAAAACGCCGTGGTGGGCACAGTCAACGTGTTGTTCACCATCGTGGCCATTTGGACGGTGGACCGCTGGGGGCGCAAACCGCTGATGCTCTTGGGCAGCACCGGCATGGGATTGTGCCTGATCGCCGTGGGCGTGGCGTACTTTCTCCAGCGGGCAGAGACCTGGCTGCTGACGCTGTTTTTGGGCTACATCGCCTGTTTTGCGCTATCAGTAGGACCGATCACGTGGGTGATCCTTTCGGAGATCTTCCCCACCCGCGTGCGCGGCAGGGCGATGGCCTTCGCCACCGTGGCACTGTGGATGGCAAACTTCTTGGTCATCCAGACATTTCCCATCATCAACAAGCACCCGTGGCTGGTCGAAACGTTCCATTGCGCCTTCCCGTTTTGGGTGTACGCAGTCTTCTGCGTGGTGCTGCTGGTGGTCGTTTGGCTGCTAGTGCCCGAGACCAAAGGCAAGACCCTGGAACAGATCGAACGTGGGTGGCTGGCGGCAGGCCGGTGACATCATCTTTGCGCGGTCGCAATTGAGCGTCTTTTTTGAGAAAGCCCTACACGGTGCGCCCGACAATGGAGGGTGGCGTGCCGTAGCACTCGACAATAGCACGCCCCAATCTACCGGCGGCACATTCTGCCCATTTTGCCTGCTTTCAACACAAGCCACGGTCTGCTTTACGGTTGCATCCGCTGCCAGCCGAAAGATAGGAAATGGGCAAGCTCGCGCCGACGGCCCGCCGATACTCCGGCGGCGCGCCAAACCGGCAAAGTAAGTTATCCGATAAACAATATATCAAATGGGTGTGGCTCGCCGGGCGCAAGCAGTCGCACTCTGCCCGTGTCGTACAAGCCCGCAACAACAGGTAACCATGAAGCTGTGCTGTGCTGCCAGCCCGAGCCGGGAGCTGATGATGCGTGCCATACGTTTGCCGTTACTGTCGAGCGTCATTGTAGTTTTGCTGGCCGGGCGAGTGGAGGCGGCAGCACAGCCCGACCGGCTACCGCTATGGTGGCCTGATGGGCTTCGACAAGTCGAGCCAATCACGCCGGATGCCTTTCCGGCAGCGACGACGCCCGACAAGCCGCCCCGCGTCACCAACCCGCGGCTACTGCGCCACGTCACCGTTCCGGCGGCAACGGGCATCGCCGGTGCGTCGGGCAGCCGTGCATTGGACTCGGAGAGCGGTTCATTGCACTCGCACAACCGTGCGTTGGGCGATAGCGATCGTCGCCACACGGTTCTCAGTGCTGTTGCCATTGTGTCGCCTGCGACTGAGCAGCGATCAAGGCTTATCGCGGTGGCTGGCGACGACCATTGCATCCGCCTGTACGATGCCGAGCAACTGCGGTTGCTCCGAACGCTCGAGGGTCACACCGATTGGGTGCGTGCCATCGCCGCACGACCCGACGGAAAGCTGTTGGCCACGGCCGGGCACGATCGCAAAGTTTGCTTCTGGGACCTCGCTGACGGCACTCTTATCGACACGCTAGAGGGCCTTCCGCAGGCTGTGGCTGCGCTGGCGTACAGTCCGGACGGACGCACACTGGCCATCGCAGGGATGGAAGACAAAGTACGTCTGCTGATCGATGACGGCGGGGGACGGCTGACCCGCCAGCTCGACGCACCCGGCGGCGACATCCGCGCCGTGTGTTTCTCTCCCGATGGTCGGCACGTGGCCGCGGCAGGCCGAAACGAAGCAATTCGCATTTGGGAAACGGCCACCGGCCGGCAAACCATGCAAATCGCGCTGCCGCGCGGAACGGTACACGCACTGGCCTACTGGCCCGACGGTTCGCTGATCGCCGCGGCAGGCAGCCGTGGGCAAGTACAGCTTTGGAACGCCGCCGACGGGCAGCCGGCCGGCACGCTGGGAAAAGACCTGGGGACGGTAATGAGTCTGACGCTCGTCGGCAAACAATACATCGCCGCCGGCACCAGCAGCAATGTGATTCATTTGTGGAACCTCGACCAGCCCAGCGAGCACCATCGGCTGGTCGGCCACACTGGCTCTGTTGCAGCACTGAAGTACGACCCGGCGGCCAATGTGCTGATTTCCGCCGGATACGACTGCACGCTCCGCGTATGGGAACTAAGCCCATAGATGTCGTTGGTTCTGGAGGCAGATAGGGGCCGCTGTTGGAAATCTGTCGGCAGGGCTGAACCCAGTTCGACAAGGAGGTTGACGTGGCATTGGCACTCGGGTTGGCATCGCTGCTGAAGCGCCTGATAGGGGGCACGGCGAAGGGGTCGAGCAACTGGCGTTGCTGCCGCATCGAACAGATGGAACCGCGGCAATTGCTCTCCTACGCACCGCCAATCCATGTCGGCGCGGTGTACTTCGAAGACAGCCAAGGGCAAGATGTTGTCGGCGACGTGCTGGAGATCACTTGGAGCGGCGGCGCGCCGGGCACGCAACTGGTCGAGCTGCGGATCGACACCGACAAGCTGGGCGACGGGCTGACTATCGGCGACTGTTTCTTCGACACTGCGGCCGGCGGTCTGGGCGCTTTCGGCTCGCATCCGTTCCGCGTGCTGAGTTCCACCGGAATCGATTCGGTAAGCGTCGAAGTGGCCGACGGCGGCACGTTGTTGGTGTTGCGATTCTCGGGTTTCGACGCCGGCGAGCGGCTGGTCTTCAGCATCGACGTGGACGAGATGGGCTTCCTCGGCGCAAATGCAGTGGCCGAGGGAAACGAGTTCGAGGGTTCCACGCTGTGGGCCAGGTTTTCGGCGCCGCATTTTTACGACGCCGCCGGAAGCGACATGTTTGTGGACTTCTACCAAAGCAAACTGGACGCCACTGGCCTGGACTTGCCCAACGACAACTACGCCCCACCCAGTCCCTACATGCCCCCAGGCTCGTCGCCCGGCCCGGTCTACACTGCCGGCGCCATTTTCACTCTTCACCAGCAACCGTTGCCTGCCAGTATCTCGGGAACTGTGTTCGATGATCTAAATGCCGACAATCGGCGGCAACCCGGGGAACTGGGTATAGCCGATGTGCAAATCACGTTGTACGTGTGGACCGGCGAGGGTTACGCACCCACCGGGCTTACGACCGTCACCGACGCCGCCGGAAGATACCGCTTCGACGATCTGCTGCCGGGCGTTTACCAGATCGTGCAAACGCAGCCAGCTGGTTACTACAGCGTCGGCGCCACGGCAGGCACAGTGGGAGGCGAAACCCGTGGGGTGGTAATCTCCGCGGATGTGATCGCCCAGGTGGAGTTGCTCGGCGGCGAGGATAGCATCAACAACGATTTCGCCGAGATGCGCCCGGCCGCGATTTCGGGCTTCGTCTACCACGACCGCAATAACAACGGGGTGTTCGACTTCGACGAAGTGGGAATCCCAGGCGTAACTATTCTGCTGCTGGATGCGGCGGGCAATCCGACCGGAACGTCCACCACGACCGACTTCTGGGGATTTTACCTTTTTGATGATCTGGTCCCGGGCGTGTACGGCGTGGCCGAAGTGCAACCGGCCGGGTATTTCGACGGGCTGGACTCACCTGGCAGCGAAGGCGGAATAGCCGAAAACCCCGGCGACCGCATCACCCAAATCGTGCTCGCCCCGGGTGTGTACGCCTTCGAGTACAACTTCGGCGAGCTGATGCCCGCCAGTCTTAGTGGCCATGTGTGGATCGACGCCAACGGAAACGCCCTGTACGATCCCGGCGAGCCGCCCTTGCCCGGCGTGACCGTTTACCTGCTTGACGAGGCTGGAACACGCATCAGCAGCACCGTAACCGATGCGGCCGGCTCGTATCGGTTCGATAACCTTCCGCCGGGCGTTTACGGTGTCGAGCAGGTGCAGCCCCAGGGCTATCTGGATGGCGAAGACTTCGTAGGCACTGCCGGCGGCTGGCTGGCCGCCAACGACAAGATCGTCGGCATCACGCTAGGCTCCGATCAGCACGGCAGCGACTACGACTTTCTGGAGATTCCGCCGGCCAGCATCTCCGGGTATGTGTTCCAAGACGGCCCACCCATACAAGTGCCCGACGGCTCCACAACCCCCTATGTGCCCGATTACCGCGACGGCCTGCTTACCGACGACGATGTGCCACTGGCGGGCGTGGTGCTGCGGCTTGCCGACGGCAACGGGAACTTGCTCCGCGACGAACAGGGTCGGCCGATAACCGCCATAACCGACGCCAACGGTTACTACCAGTTTGTTGGGCTGATGCCGGGTGTTTATTCGGTCATCCAGGTGCAGCCGGAAGGGTACATCGACGGCATCAATCGCCCGGGCACACACGGCGGAATCGCCGTCAACCGATGGACGCCGCTGGACCCGCTGATGATCGGCTCGATTTCCGAAGAAGCCCAGCAAGATTCGATACTGGGCATAGCACTAGGGGCCGGTCAGCAGGCGACCAACTACAACTTCAGCGAGGTGCTGATCGAGGTTATGCCGCCGGCGCCGCCTCCGCCGCCGCCTGTTCCGCCGGTGGTACCGCCGCCGTATGTAGCGCCGCCGGGAGTGCTTCCGCCGCCTCCGCCGTTGGCGGCACCTGCGCCGCCGATACTGGTCGATGGCGTTCCGATGTTCTTCTCGTTCCCTGTGCCCGTCGCCCCGGTGGCCCCGCAGCTGTTCGGCTGCGGCGGCGTGCCCGATGCCTACACCTGGCACCTGTCGGTCATCAACGGTGGCCAGCCGCGCGGCCCCAGCGACGGCTTGCCCAGCGCTGTGCTGAGCGGTTCCGGCCAACTGCCTCCTGCTGGCTGGATGAGCGTGAACATGACGCAAAGCCGCTGGGTGCTGGCCGATGCCAACGGCCAGCCGGTGCAGACGCTGGTCTTTGGGCCTGCCGGGGCTGTGCCAGTCACTGGCGATTGGGCCGGCACGGGACGGACATCAGTGGGCGTGTTCGTTGCCGGGCAATGGTTCCTGGACCTTAACGGCAACGGAGTGTGGGACGAAGGGGACCTTTGGGTGCAACTGGGCAAAGAAGGCGACATGCCGGTAACCGGCGATTGGGACGCCGATGGCAAGACCGATATCGGCATCTTCGGCCCGATGTGGCCGGGCGATGGCAAAGCCCTGGCTGCCGAGCCGGGTTTGCCCAGTCCCTTGAACACCCGCACCGGCCGACCCAAGAACGTTCCGCCCCAGCCCGATGAGGCCACTAGCGGACATCGCACCCTCCAGCGCGGCGCCAAAGGGAAACTGCGCAGCGACTTGATCGATCACGTGTTCCAGTTCGGCACTGCCGGCGACATAGCCGTTGCGGGCGATTGGACCGGCGACGGCGTGAAGAAGATCGGCGTATTCCGCAACGGCACCTGGATGTTGGACATCGACGGCGACGGTCGCTGGAGCCAGGACGATCTTGCTGTCAGCTTCGGCCAGGAAGGCGATATTCCTGTGGTGGGCGACTGGACCGGCGACGGCGTGGACAAACTGGGCGTCTACCGCAAGGGAACCTGGTATCTGGATGTCAACAACGACCGCACTCTGGACGCCCGCGACAAAGTGTTCGCACTGGGCGGCCCCGGCGACATTCCCGTGGTGGGCGATTGGACCGGGGAAGGCGTGGACAAGCCGGGCGTCTTTCAAAGTGCCGAGGCACACTCATCTGAAGCCTCCGCAGCTCAGTAATCGCGGCGGTCTTTAGCACCGCCTACAATTGTGCGGGACTGGTCCAATGGCTGCGGCGTCACCGCGCCGTCGGCGGTGTGCCACTTTACGTGCTGGGCTGTGGGTCGATAGGATAAGCAGTAAGCCGGTGGCTGCCTCGTTGCTGGTCCAGTGCGGCTCGGCTTGCAGAAAACATCGAAAACACCGCGAGGATGCCTCGTATGCCTCGACGCAATCTGTATTGGCTGCTGGCGATAAGCGTTGTGTCGCTGCTGTGCTTTCAAAAGGTGCAAAGCACCCGGTACGGACGCATCATCGGCAACGCCATGCAGCGCGTGGAGCGCAAGTATCTGCACAAAGTGGAGGCCGAAGAGCTGTTCAAAGGCGCAATGGAAGGGATGATCGCACGGCTGGGCGATCCTTACTCGGCGTATCTGGAGCCGGAAGAAGCCGGACAGCTCAACGAGACGCTGGACCAGAGTTTTGTGGGCGTGGGGATGCACGTGCTGGTAGACCCACAGAGCAAACAGTTGCTAGTGGCATTTCCCTTGCCCGGTTCTCCCGCTGCCCGCAAAGGACTGCGCCCCGGTGACCGAATCGTGCGCATCGGAGAGCGGAACACCGAAGGGATGTCGCTGAAGGAAGCGGTGCGATTGCTGCGCGGCAAGCCGGGCGATGCGGTAACGCTGACCATTCAGCGGGAAGGATTGGAAAAGCCACTGGTCGTCGAGATCGTGCGCGAGCGGATACACACTCCCAGCATCGAGGGCGACCGGCGCAGCGCCGACGGCACGTGGGATTTCTTTCTCGAAGGCCAGGAGAGGATCGGCTACGTGCGCATCACCACCTTCGGGCGCGACACGCGCGATGAGCTGCTCCAGGCGCTGAATTGGCTGGTGGTGCGCAACATGCGCGGGATGATATTGGACTTGCGCGACAACCCGGGCGGACTGCTCCAGGCCGCACGCGACGTTTGCGATCTGTTCGTGCCGGAAGGGGTGATCGTCACTACCCGCGGTCGCAACGGACAGGTATTGCGCGAATACCGCGCCAGCGGCAAAGCGGTCTGGACGGACTTTCCCATGGCCGTGCTGGTCAACCGCCACAGCGCAAGCGCCAGCGAGATCGTGGCGGCGTGCCTTCAGGATCATCGCCGGGCTGTGGTGGTTGGCGAGCGCACGCTGGGTAAAGGGACGGTGCAGGAGGTAATTGACCTGGAAGCCGGCTTGGGCGCGATGCGGCTGACCACGGCCAGCTACTGGCGGCCCAGCGAAGTGGACATCCATCGCTACAAAGATGCCCCGGAAAGCGAAAACTGGGGGGTAAGACCCGACGAAGGTTTTGTCGTGCCAGTGGACAGAGAGCTGGCAATCCGCTTGGACCGCCAGCGCATGCGCCGACAGGGGATTCAACTGCCGCCGGCCGAAGGCGAGCCGGCCGCCCAGGACGACCGTCCGGTGGTCGATCCGCAGGTGGCCAAGGCCGTCGAAGCCATCGAGCAGATGTTGTCCAGGGGGGCGGGGGCCGAAAAGCCCGATCGCGGTTGACCGGCCGGCGGCCGCGCACTGAAATGCTCGCGTTTGATGCCGCCGCTTTTGGGGACGGCAGTCGCTTTCAGACCAGTCCCCAGCGTTTCCGCAGGTACCATTCGATCGACAACAGCCCTACCAGCGTGAGGAAGAAACTCCACCGGTCCCAAAAGGTGAGTTTTGTTTCCTGGGGGACTTCGAGGTTTTCAGGCTGATTTGCCAGGCGGTCAATCAGATCGGCAAGCTGTTCGGGGGCGATCATTGCCCCGCCGGTAATGGCTGCCAGGTTCTGGAGCAGCCCCACGTCGGCGGCAGCGTTGTCAAGCTCGATGTCCTGCTCGAACACCAGGAATCTCGCCCGGGCGCTGCCCAGCGGCTGCCCTTGCCTGGTGGCAGTCGCTTCAATTGCGTAATCTCCGGCTGTGGCGGTGTTGCGGAAGGAACCTATTGCCTGCGTGCCTTGGGCCACCGTGCGCACCGGTTCGTACTGCGGCTCGGGCGAGTCTGGTTTTGCGGGCAATTGCACGCGGACCTGGTAATCCACGTCGGCGAGTTTTTCGCGGGTGGGCGATTCGGTCTCCAGCGTGAATTCCACTCGCTCGCCGGGTGCGAAGCGCCGGTTGGCCAGCTTGATGTGCACAGCGCCTTCGGTGGGCTGGTCTTTGCGGGCCAGCCACAGCACCACCTGAAGCCAAAAACGGCTGTGCGCACTGCCGAACCCGTTGAGCACCCAGCGCCAAGTGGAATCGCCGGCAAAGGCCAGCACGCGGCCGTCGCCGTACTGATGGGCCACAAGCAGGGGATGATTCTTGCCGTCGTCGAGCCATACTTCGGCCCCAGGGGCAAGCCCGGCAGACTGGAACAGATTCGCTCCATCCAGCGGCGGCAGCCGTTTCCAGGTAGTGAGCGTCTCTTCCCGGCTGGCGGCCAAAGACAGCACGTAGCGCAGCAGGCCGATCGAAGTGGGCTGCATCCGCACCGGCCCTGGCAGATGCACGTCGCGGCGCACGGGGGCATCGAGCTGTTGGCGTTCGGAAGCCTCCATCCGCACCGGCAAGACGCGCGCCAGCGGAGTGTCGGCGTATCCGCCCGGACCGAAACTGTGCATTCCCCCCAGCATTATCAACCCCGCGCCGCGACCTACCGCCTCGGCCAGATCGCTCAGCTCGCCCGGCTCGAAAGCCTTGGAGTCCAGATCGCCGATGATGTACACGTCGTATTTGCCGGGCTTGAAGCGTTCAGGAAAATCGCTGGGACGGGTTTCCCGTCGGCGCGGGTCGATGCGGACGAAATCGACTTTGATTTCCTGGGCGGCATCCAGCGCACGCCGCAAAAAACGCTGCTCCACACGCAGGCCGCCTTCCAGATACAACACGTTCAGGCCGCCCTTGAGCACCGTCACAAAGGTGCTCAGTTGGTTGTTGGTAGTGACCAGCTCGCCGGGCTGGGGGACTGCTTCCAGGGTGAGTTTGAACTCGCCGGGCGTCTCGGGCACGTAGGTGAAACGGACTGGCAACAGTTGACCGTCGGCCGTCGCCCGCAGCGTCTGCTGACCGACCACTTCCATCTTTCCCTGCGCCGTCTCGAACAGCAGCCGCACGGTCAGTTCCCGATTGACGTAACCGTCCACCCGCACCTGACCGCCGACGACCAACTCGTTCTTGACGAACACGGCTTCGCCTACGATCAGTTCGCGCAGGGCGACGTCTTGCACCTGGCCGAGTCCGCGGGCCTGGCCGAACGGCACCGTAAACAGCGGAACGCCCAGATGCTTCAATCTGGCGGCGGTGGTTTGCGGCGGCAAATCGCGGGGGGCGATCGCCCGCTGCGCCCCGTCGCTGAAAAGCACTACTCCCAGCAAGCGCTTGCCGGCCTCCAGCCGCAACACGTCGTCCAACGATGCGCCGATAGCGGTCTGGGGGCCGTCGGGCGACTGTTCCAGCAGCAGGTTGCCGCCTTCGACCGAAACGGCCTTTACTTGGGCGTCGAAGGCATAAGCCTTGATTTCGAAGTCTTTGGCCAGACGGGCCAGCGCCGGCGCGGCATCGGAAAGGCATTGCTGCAACTCCTGCCAGCGCGTAGCGCCACCCACGCCGTCGCCGACCGACATGCTCTTGGAGCGATCGATCATCAGCACCAGTGTGGCCGGTTGCTTGCGGATTTCGGTGTACACGATCGTCGGCCGCAGCATGGCGATTGCCAGCAGGGCGATCACCCCTGCGCGCAACGCCAGCAGCGCCCATCGCCGCTGGTTGTTCAGTCGGCCGCCGCTGGGCCGCAATGCCAGCAGCGCCAGCAACACCGCAGTGATCGCGGCTACCAGCAGATAACTGTCGGCGATCGGATACAGGTACAGTTCTGGCATAGCGGTGCGGTAAGGCAGAGCAGTTGCTCCAAACGACATCGCAGCCCGCGACGGCCCGCTACACAATCATAGAGCACCAGGCGTCGCCCGGGCAGCACATGCCGGCGCGCCCGCAAGAAGTAACCGACGCAGGCCATCGCGCGTTTGGAAAAGCATTACGCGGCTGCTCAGCTTCCGAACATTTGCGTCCAGTGCTTGCCGTAGCGGCCTAACCCCTGCCGCTTGTGCGATTGCGACAGCATGTTCTTGTGGTGTCCGGGACTGAGGAACCACGCGCGGATGGCGTCTTTGGTGACGTTGCTTCCGACATAGATATTCTCGCCCGAGGCAGTAGTCCCCCCCAGCTTCGCCCGGTCCTGAGGCGTCTTCTTTCCCGGCAACGGCGACTCGTGGGCGAAGAACCCATGGGTGGCCATGTCCCGGCTGTGGTCGCGGGCAACGGCCACCAGCTTCGGATCGATCCGCAGCGGCATCAGCCCGCAAAGCATCCGCATGGCGTTCAAAGCCCTCATGCCGGCGGCTTCATCGGGGGGCAGCTCGCGGCCGATCTTTTCGTTTTCTTCGAGTATCTCGCGGACCTGAGGGTCGATGGGCGGTTCGGCACGCTGGAGCAATGCTTCGGCCTGTTTCAGGTATTCGGCAAGCTGGAAGGATTGCGGCCGCAGTGCGGCGTCGGTTGCGGAATTCTCTTGAAGGGTTTGCAGGAACTTTATCATCCCGCGCACCGCCTCAGCCGTGCGCGAAAGCTTCTGGTAGTGCGCCTGGATGATCGCCTCGCGATGGTTGTAAACATTGGTCAGCTCGTCCAGGGCCGGCAGGCCGATGTTGCGGATTTTCTCCTCGGTCAGGTTGGCGTCGGCCCGTAACTCGGCAAGTATCTTGCGCAGTTCCTCGATGCGTTTGTCGTGGGCCTCGGTGGACGGCGGAGGCTTTATCGCGGCGTCCAGACGCTCCATTTGCTGGTCCAGATAGGCCTTCAGCGCCGCTTCGCCCTCCGTTCCCAGCGCGATCATCTCCTTTACCACGCGCAAACGCCGCTCCATCGAACTGGCTGTGCGCAGCTCGGCGCCCAGTTGCCTGATTTGTTTGATTTTCTCCGGCGAAGAGCTGGTTTGTTCTGTGCTTGCTGCCGCCGACTGCTGGGCGGCACCAGCGCTTATGCTGCTGACCTGCTCCGACTGCCAACATGCAACCAACAACGCGGCAACACACGGCAGGTACCTCATTTTCTGTTCCTTTGCCCAAAGGCGTGCCCAGCAGTACTGGGCTAATTGGCGTGCCCCGCACTAGTCCTGCGCCTGGCAGATCGAAACTGGTGGCTCAAGCTTCCTGGCGGTGTTCTAGTCGGGCGATACCGGCTGCCCCGATGAAGCCGGCGTCGCCGCCAAGGCTGGCGTAATCGATCTTCACCCGTTGGGCGATGGTCGGAAACGCCCGCTGCTTCACCTCGCGGATCACTCCGTCCAGAAAGCGTTTGCCGGTCTTGGTGGCCTTTCCGCCGAAGGTCATAGCGCCGCCGAGCAGCACGATGCTCGGGTCGATGGTATGCAACAGATTGACGGTACCGATTCCCAGCCAGCGGGCGGTTTCCATAACCAGTTGATTGGCCAGCTTGTCGCCCTTTTCGGCCTCTTCGAAGATCAGCTTGGTGTTGCGATTTTGGGGTTTGACGCGGGCGAAGCGGCGGGCAAGCGAACTGGGGCGCCCCTCGGCCAGCAGCTGCTCGGCACGTTTCATCACCGCCGTGGCGCTGGCGTAAGCCTCCAGATGGCCGCGCTGGCCGCACCCGCACACGCGGGCATCGTCGCTGGAGTCGATGATCAGGTGACCGCATTCGGCGCCGTGGCTATTCTCGCCGTCGATGATCAAGTCGCCGATGATGATCCCGCAACCAATCCCTGTTCCCAGCGTAAACAGCACCAGGCTGTGATACTCTTTGCCCGCACCGGCCCAAAACTCGCCGTAAGCGGCGGCGTTGGCGTCGTTCTGGAAAGCCACCGGCAGACCGCAATGGAAGCTGACGCGGTCGCGAATGGGAAAGTTATCCCAGCCTTTCAGGTTCACCGGATTGACGAGCATTCCAGCCGGTATATCCATTGTTCCCGGCGAACCAAGCCCTACCCGGGCTATATCGTGCTTCTGAAGTTTGGCCTTTTTTATCGCCTTCAGTACGGCCTCTCCCATTCGCCGCGCTGCGTCTTCCGGGCCTTTTTCCGCCTCCGTGGGCAGCGACAGCCACGACAGCGGTCGTCCCAGGTCGTCCACCACTCCTACCTTGATGTTCGTGCCGCCCAAATCGATCCCCACGAAAAAAGGCGGTTGTGCGTCGCGCAGCGAAATGAATTGACGTTCAGCAGGCATAAGTCTTCCAGAGTTGCAATTGCCAAAGCTTTGCGCGCTTCGATTGTTATTTGCCGGTCCGAAGGGCCCTACTACCGCCAGTATACACCCACAGTGGCATCATTTGAAACTCCCCTTTGCTGTCAACCGGCGGCGGCCGGTTATTTGGCGAACTGGCCGCATTGTTATCGTGTGCTCAAGCGAGGGCATCGACAGCACGGAGGCCATGCTCTGTCGTAGTCGCACTTGGCATTGGCGATTGACCGCAGTTGAGCCAAATACGAAGGAATCGACGGCAGCACGTTACTTGGTCGTGATAAATGACAGTCGTGATAAATGACAGTAAACACAGTAAACGCAGTAAAAGCCCACAACCGGGCCGCCGCCAGCCTACAAAACGCTGTCTTTCCGCTCGGTCGAGACGTCCGGCTGCCGCCCTTTTAGCTGGGTCATCAGCAGACGGATGGCACGCAAGTAACCTCGGACAGCCTCGGTGTAGTTGCCCGCCTTCTCGGCGGCCGAAGCCTGGCGGCAATACTCTTCGAAGCGTGCGGTATCGACGGGCCAGTGTTCGCTGGCAGCCCCCAGACGCAACTGTTCGGCGATATCGCGGAATCGATCGACGATCGACTGATTGGGCGCACAGTCGGCGGAGGCGTATGGTCCCCTGCCCAGAACCACCGAGGTGGGATCAGAGGAGGCCTGTCGCTGGTGCTGCCGGTATAGCATGCTCCCCAGCGCTGCCGCAACTGTCAGTACCAGGCAGGCCGCGGCCTCTACAAAAAACCCCAGTGCGGCAAAGAAAACAGCACCCAGGAAAGGAACGCCCAGCAGCACCCATACCATAGGGTTGACCGGCGGCAACGGTCTTGTTTGCTCTTCTGGGCCGGCCACTGTGGCAGTGTTGGCGACCTGCGGAGCTGTGACCTTCACGACGATTACCGTAATATTGTCCGGTCCGCCGCGAAGCTTGGCCAGATCGACCAGTGCATCGGCGGCTTCGTTGGGCGGGAGGGACAGCAGCACTGCGCCGATTTCGTCGTCTTTGACCTGCCCGGACAGCCCGTCGCTGCACAACAAAAAAATGTCGCCCACTTCGATCGGCAGCGGTCCTTCCAGGTCCACCGACACCGACGGATTTGGTCCCAGCGAGCGGGTGATGATGTTCTTGCCGATCAGCCCCGCCAGTGGCTCCTCGCCGAACTGCCCGGTCCGCCGCACCTCCCACAACAGACTGTGGTCGAAGGTGAGCTGCTCGATTCTCGTCCCGCGCAATCGATATGCCCGGCTGTCGCCCACGTGGGCCACGAGCGCGCCCTGCGGCAACAGGGCCAGCGCGGTGCATGTGGTGCCCATCCCTTTGAACTCAGGCTCGCCCTGCCCGCGGGCGTGAATCTGGCTGTTGGCCTCGAAAATGGCCTGGACTAGCGCATCGGGCGGGGTGCGGTCGGCTAGTTTCTGATAGGTCAGCGGGACGACATCGGTGGCGATTCGGCTGGCCAGCTCGCCGGCGGCATGTGCGCCCATGCCGTCGGCCACTACGAACAGATGACCCTTTTGCTGGAACAGCTCCGCACTGCCGGCCAAGGCCACGCTGTACGAGTCCTGGTTGTTCGCTCTACGCAGCCCTATGTCGGTTCGCGCCGCATGTTGCAAGCAGTGATCCCAGATGGAAACTTGCGAATCCATGTCAGCAACACAAACAACATCGCCAGCCGGCAGGCTGAAAGATGCGGCGCCCTAGCGTCGCTAGTCCTATTGTAACCCTGCCGAGGGAACGCCGCTAGGGGAATCTAACCCTAACGGCGTTTAGGACTTCCTACATCGCAACCGGATTGCCGTATTTTAATAGCATTGTGGGGGAGGTTCCCACGTGGGGCTGGCTGGCATAACGGGCCATTTCACGGCAGGCACCGGCCATGACAAAAAAGGCACGTCGGGTCAAAGCCGTATGGTCAGCAGCGCGTCGGCACCCGTAGCAGATAAGTCGGCAGCAGATGCAAATAAAGAGGGCTTCAACCTGTTCCGCGGATGGAAATTAGATACAGCAGACGCACCCGATACCTCCGGCAGCCAATCGAGCAGCCACAACCAATCGTCCAAAAGTCCGCCGCCGACTGGCGACGGGCGCAACTGGTCGTCGGCCAGCAAAGCAGCCCAACCGTGCTCGGCGATCTGTCCCGGCTCGCTCCATAGCTCTTCGATCGCCGCGTCGGTGGCAAGCAACATGGCCTGTCGGGGCAGAAGTTCAGCCGAGTGTTTGTCAACGGCCAGTTCTTCCGCAACAACGGCGAACACTGCCGGGCAAGTGTGTTCCAGAAACGGGCCGTCGTTGCGACTGGCTACTGGACCAAGTTGCTCTGACGGCAGAACCTCATGCGGTAATACGTGCTGCGGTATCCGGCCATGCTGTACACTCTGGTGGAGATAAGTTTCCTGCTGCACCGCGCAGTGTTGCGGCATATCAGAGCTTTGTTGCACATCAGACTGTTGTTGCAAATCAGACTGTTCTTGCAAATCAGACATTTGTGGCACATCACACTGGTGTGGCACATCGGCTGAGGGCGGCTCCGGCTCGTCGCCCAAAAGGTTTCCCTGGCCGCTGTGGCTCAAGTCGATCAGCACCAGTGGGTTGGCGCCGCTGTGGTGGTTGCGGGCGATGGTCACATCGGACGAGTTTACCCGGCGGTCGCGGTTGAAATCGTAGGGATTGGTTATCTCGGCCGGTTGGATGCCGGTGCGATTGTCGCGCGCGGCCAGCTCGTCGGCCGAATCGACGACGGCATCTGCCGCCGGGCCGGCACGGTTGTTGCCCGACTCGCCAATCGCGTTACCGAAGTAGAACACATCCGCCTCGGTCAGACCGGTGTTCGCGGTGGGGCGGACAGTCACTTCCAGCCACAGGTTTTGGATGGCATTGTCGGCCCAGACCAGCACCACCCGGGCGCTGCCTTCTACGCCGGCTCCGGGAAACACTGCAACTTCCACCGGCGCCGGGGCCGTGGTCCAGGTGCTTTGTTCGGACTGGGCGGTGGAGTCGTTGCCGACGCGGAAGGCGAAATCTTCTGCGCTAAGCGCGGTGGGGTTGGCCGCCCCGGCGATGTCCACGATTATGCCATTGATGCCACGACTGTAGCTGGTGTAGTTGACGAAGCTGGCCGACTGGCCGGGAAGCAAGGGTTGCTTGTCGGGCGCGATGGCCTGGAAATCGTGATGGTTGGCGGCCGGGTCGCGGCCGTCGAAGGCCGAGTTGTTGTAGAAGATATAACGTCCCACGACTTCCGCTATGGGATCTACTACGATCGACACGGCAGCCACGTTGGACCAGAAGCCGTACACGTCGCGCACGCGGTAGGCCAGCTCATCCAGCCCCACGAACGACTGGCCGGCAGTGTAGATGATCCGGCCGGTCAGCGGGTCTAGTTCCGCGATGCCGGAGCTCGGGGCGACCACGATCTCGACGCTTGCCGGCGCCAGTGGTCCGAGCAACGGCGCGTCGTTGGCCAGCACGTCGATCTGCACAGATCGTCCGCTGCGGACATTGGCGCTGTCGGCAACGGCAACCGGCCAGACAGGCTGTCCCGGAGTGGCAACGGCGGCAATCCAACTGGCCGGATCGTGTCCCCAGGCCGATGTGGCAAGGCGTTGCAACGATTTTCCGCCGCCAAGTGCTTCTTCGGGCCAGGGTGCGCTGTTGCCGTACTCCAGTTCGTCTTCGATCAGCCGGGGGATGGTGGTGGGGTCGTTCGGGGGCGGCTCATCGGGCCGCAGCAGGCGGACCAACTCGCCGGCGTTATCCAATTTGCCGCTATACGGGCCGAGAAAGTTCTCCGGCACTGGCCTTACCGCGCCAAAATAACGCAGACTGAAGGCGGCCCATTTGTCCGACGCCGTGCGCGGGTCGAACGGCAGTACCACGATCGTACCGCCGGCCGGCAAAACGTGGCTGGGGGCGAAGTTGAAGTCCACCCCCTTTCGCAGTCGCCACTCGGTCAGGTTGATGGCCTGCGCGGTGGGATTGTAGATTTCCACGAACTCGAAGTCGTTAACTTGGATTTCGGGGCACAGTGCCAGTTCTTCCGGCGTTGGAGGCGGCGGGGCGTACATCAACTCGCTGAAGATCACCGGCCCGACGCGCGGCCCGCTATTTGGCCCACCCAGCGTCAATTCCCGCATCGGATACAACCGGCCGATTCCATCCGGCCAGCGGCCGAACGATTCGCCGTTCGCCGCTGCGCCGAACTGGACGAAATCGACGAAATAGGTGGGTCTGCCGGTGGCGTCGGCCGCCAGCAGCCACACTTCTTCTCCCAGCGAACTGAGGGCAAAATCGTTCGCCAGCGTGCCGCCACCGGGGTTGAAGTGCGTCTCGTCGATCACCAAATATCCGCCCGGGGCGATGAGCGTCCACTGCTGACCGGTGGGGAACTGGTAACGGAAGTAATTATCGCGGCTATCGCTGAGGTACCAGCCGGCCAGGTCGATCGGCGCCGCACTGAGGTTGAGCAATTCGATGGCATCGACCAGCGGCGGGTCGGTGTGAGTGAGCACTTCGTTGATGACGATGGTTTGCAACGGCCCAATGCCCGGCCGGCCCGGTGAACCGCCATACTCGGTGCTGGCGCGCCAGTTTGCCGGGCTGGCCGGATCGCCGGCCGGATCGACAATCTCCAGAGTGCTGCCCAGTCCGGCAGGGCGCCAGGGCCAATCGCCATCCGGCCGGTAGCGGAAGCTGGCGATCGGTTGCCCGAAACGGTCAAGCAAAGTCAACGGCTCGCCGCTGTTATCAAGCTGGCCGGTAAACGTGCCGGCCACGGGCAGCCCCTGCCCGTAGCGGAACTCGAAAGCCGCCAGGTCTTTGACCACCAGCACATACTGTTGCGGGGCCAGTATGGTGACGGAGCTACGAGTGAAGTCGAAGCCCACGCCATCGCTGAAGCGCACCCCGGTCAGATCGACCATCTCGGAAGTGCTCAGGTTGCGCAGCTCGATGAACTCGAAGGCCTGCGGGTCAACGAATCCGGCGGCGATTTCGGCTGCCGTGGGGGGATGGGGATTATAATTCAACTCGGTGATCGCCAGCAGCCCAGCCGCTGCCGCAGTTCCCACGTAGAACATCGCCTCGTTGAGTGCCGACCACTGACCGGCATCCAGTGCTCGCGCGCGAACCACACCGCTGCGCGTCAGTGTTACGGGCTGCTCAGCAACCGTGCGCACGCCTTGCAGGCGCAGGTCGAACGCCAGATCGCTACTGGTGGCATTGACCTGATGAACCGATACGGCAAGCACATTCGTGCCGGCCACCAGCAGACTGGGAGAAATCTGGAAGGTGTTGAAGATCCACTGGCTGGCATCCCCCACGCTCGAGCTGGCCCTAGTCTGCGAGGTGATGGTCCCCGAGGGCATGTTGGTCCGCACCACCTCTTGCCCGTTGAGGTACACCACCGCACCGTCGTCGCGCACGATGCCCAGCGTCAGCGAAGTGTAAGCGCCGGGATCGGTGATCTGGAAGCTGTGGCGGAAATAGGTGGTGATGTACTTGTTGTTGGCATCTGGACCGTATCCGACGGTGGTTACTACTTGCGGGCGGCCATAACCGAGGATAGCCGGACCTGCGGCCCAAGTGCTGTCGTCGAAGTCGATCTGCCGCCAGGCCGTTGCTTGCTCGGAACCGTCATCGAGGTACTTCCACACCGCCCCGGCAGGCACAATGGTGGTTGTCACAGTAGAGGCGGTGAACACCGTGGCCGAAGGGGATATGCCGCCGCCGGGCAAGCGCGGATCGCTGCCGTCGGTGGTGTAATAGATGGTCCCGCTGGGCGCCGACATCGTAAGCTGATAGCCGTAAGGCACTTGCCCGCCATGTTTGCTGAAACTGGGCGCCGCCAGGCTGGGATACCAGCCATCGCTGCGCAGGCGGGCGATCACGTTGCTGGTGCGTTGCGGGAAGTAGTCGCTGACTAGCCGGTCGCGCTCGGACAGCCACTGTACGTCGCGCTCGTACAGCAGGTACGGCCCGTTGCTGTAGCTGTGAACGTCGCGGCGGTAGCTTCCCCAGCGGGCCGACTCGGCGATGATGGCCACGTCCAGCTCTGCCGCGCGGCGCAAATAGCGCTGAATGTTCTTCTCGGGCGTCAGCGCGCCGTCGTTGAATAAATGCTTGTGTAGGCGATCGGCCATCCGCACCCGGAACTCGGGTATCTGCCACAAATACTGGAACAGGCCGGTCGGATCGGAGCTGGGGCTGGGCGGGTTGGTGTTGGTGGGGCTTTCCAGCACCCGTTCGGCGTCCCATATGTAAAAGCGCCATGGTCGATCATTTGGGCCGCCGCCTGCCGCGCGCCAGTTGCCGTTGGTTTTCAAGTCCTGGTTGCCGGCGAAACGGTGAAGAATCGTAAAGTCGATAAAGTTGTCTACGTCCAGCACGCGCTGGATGGCCTGCCAGTTGAGGCTCTGCACCGTCGCTTTCATTCGGTTCCAGGAATCGAGGTTACCATCGACGGCATTACCTCCGTTGACGGCATCCAACTGGTCCTCATCTCCTCCGTGGTAAGCCGCATAGTGTGAGGCCTCTTGCCGCTCGTGAAGGTTGAATACACCCCAATACAGCCCGTTGATGTAAACGTGTACGAACCGTCCGCAGCCGGCATCGGAGTGGCCCATGGCCAGCATGCTGTCGCGCATCCACTGATCGTGGATCAACTGGCCGCGCAGCCGCTGCTGGTTGTCCCAGTGGATCCAGGAATTGTTGTACACGCCGCGAAGCTGGAGCGAATCGAAGCTGGTGACCGTCGTATCTTCGAATAGGGGAAACTCCAGCCGGCCGGTTCCGTAGTCGGAGCGGAAGCGGAGGCTCATCGCCTGCTTGGGGGAATTGGCCGGGTTGCGGCTGGCGCCGCCCTGGATGCGTAAGCCAGCATTGAGCTGGAAGCGGCTGCCGTCCGTGCCGATCCACTCCACCGAGGTCTCGCGCTCCCAGCTCATCCCTTGCTGCGTGGGATTCATGTAGATGCCGCTTGGGCCGAAGAAGTCCTGCATCGGCAGGACCAGCGAAACGGTGGGCAAAGCCGACAGCGCCTCGACCAGCCGCCCCGCATACGCAGGGTTGTTCACTATATCGGTGGCCATCGTGTAGTGGATCGGAATGCCAGCGCGCGTCGTCGGATAACCGGCCGGGGCGCTCTGAGTGGCTACCCGGGCGGGAAAGACGTAGGTGTGCGTGACCACATTGCTTTGCAAGTAGCCGGCCTTGAAGGCCGCCGCACGCAATGTGGTAGTAGTGCCCACATAGATCGGCTGCCCACTGTACACAAGGCCGGTGGTGGCCGTCGGTTTGCTGCCGTCCAGCGTATAGCGAATCTGTGCCCCTGGCGTATCGGTAGTCAGCGACACATAAAACGGCTGGTCGAAAAGCCCACGCTCCACGCTGGGCCGTGGCGCCGCTACCAGTCCAAGCGCCCCGCCGACGTTGACCGCGCCGGGAGTGGGCGTGACGAAATATCGCTCGCTGCCGGGCTTTACGCTGCGGACCGCCAGTCGCGGCATCAGCAAGAAGTCGTCGCCGTCGCCGGCATGGTTCAGACCGTGAAAGGCAAGGACGTTCTTCCCCTCGCGCAACAGGTGACGATAAGCCAACAGGTCGATATACTCTGCCACCGTCCCGTCGCGCGTGGCCGTGGCCGAGGAGTTGTAACCGACCGTCTCGGGCGCATTGCGCTGAGCCACCTTCTGGCCGTTCAGATACACTACCAGTCCGTCGTCGTAGTGTACATAAAGCCCCATCCAAGTGATGGCCCGCGGGGCGGTCAGCACAATCTCGGTTCGCACGTAAACCGAGTTGCTCACGCCGTGCATCTGCGACTGGACGTCGGTATTGATCAGACTGGCATAAGGCCCGGCGGGATTGTTGGCGTCGAAGCCCACCCCGTTCAGTCCCACGAGCCATTGCGAGTCATCGAAATCGACAGCAGTCCAGCTTTGTCCCAGAGTGCCGTCGGCCGGAACCAGCAGTCGTATCTGCGACTCTTCGTTGAGAACCGTAGTTTGCACGACCGTGGCCGATGTCAGTCCGTAGGATATGTCGGCCACTTGGGGCGGGAAGCGCGGGTAATACTCGTGGGAGATGGCCGAGCGGTCGTTGGGACCAGTAGCATCGGGCATGACCAGCGCCAGGTACTCGCCCCCGCCGGCCAGCGCGAAATTGGTGTGATACTCGGTTCCCACCACCGGCTGCGAGGAACCGGAAGCGAACACCACGAAGTATCTGCCCGGCTGAAGCCAGATGTCGGGGTCCTGTGCTCCGGCCGGAAACCGCCATTTGGTCAGATTCGACTCGTTGTCGGTCAGATACCAGCCTTTGAGGTTGATCGGCTCGGAAGTGGGATTGTATATCTCTATCCAGTCGTAATGGGCCGAAAAACCAGGCGTGGGATTGCTGGGCAAGAAACTGTCGTTGATCGCCATCAGCTCGCTGATGACCAGCGGCCCGCCCCCCAGAAGACAACGCGACTCCAACGGCTCTAACAACAGCCGTGCCTTGCCGCCGTCCTTGCCGGACTGCGTTGGGCGCCGAAAGATAGCCGCCCTGATTGAATAGACCAGCCGGGCCGAAGGCCTCATGGAAGCAAGCAACACGCTGCGCAAGAGGTGAACTGGTACGCCGCTTCAGCACAATCCTCGCTTTTACTAATCGTAGTCAGCAACTTACTGCCGCACAACCGCTAGAGAACCAACCTGCCCGGCTGGGCTGAACGGCCTGTGGCATGCACAGGAACCACTCATTGGCGGTATCGCCGCTGTGCTTTGGATGCTTTCTATTGATTTTAGCAAAACGTAGCGACCGCTTGATATAAGGGCTTTGGCTTCTGGTGAATGTCTTTTCTCCAGGGGCTAGCGCTCCCTGGCTATTGACGTTGCGCCGCTTCGCGGCGGCGACGGGCAACCAGCAACCAATCCCCGCGCCAAATGGATGCTGGTCGAAACACTCGCCGGCAACTTACTGAAGCTGGCCAAAACCGGTGAAAAGACGCCTCAACTGCGGGTAACGGCTGTTGAAAGCTTCACCGAACACCCACTTAACCAATACTATCCGCACATCCACCCACTTCACCAATACTTTCCGCACATCGCAACCGGCTCACTCCACACAGGCGGGATATTGACAATTTCTCACGTCGAGCGACAATTTGGGCGTTTGGTTGGTAAAGTACGCTTGTACAACGCCAGGCGCCGCCCACAGCCATGCACTATCCTTGGTGGTACGTACCGGCCGTCACCTCGCCGATGCTCATTGCCATCATCGCCGTTTTGCACGTGCTGGTGGCGCATTATGCCGTCGGGGGAGGTTTCTTTCTGGCGGTCGAGACGGCCTACGCCTACAAGACCGACGACCGCGAGTATCTAGCCTACCTTAAGAAGCATGCCCAATTCTTCATTCTGTTGACGGTCGTTTTCGGCGCTATTACGGGCGTGGGCATCTGGTGGACGATCGGGCTGGCTTCGCCGCTGGCTACCGAACTGTTGATCCGCACGTTCGTTTTCGGCTGGGCGACAGAATGGGTGTTCTTCGTGCTGGAGATCACCTCGGCGTTCATATTCTTTTATTGGTGGGGCCATTTGCGTCCCAAGACGCACATCGCCATGGGCTGGATTTACGCCTGGGCGGCGTGGATCAGTCTGGTGCTGATCACTGGCATTACCTCCTTTATGCTCCATCCCGGCCAGTGGCTGGAAAAACGCACTTTCTGGGCCGGTTTTCTCAACCCGCAGTTCATCCCGCAGACTTTGGCCCGTACCGGCGGCGCTTTTCTGCTCAGCTCGCTTTACGTATATCTTCACGCTTCGATATGTGCCTCCAGCCAACGATTGCACGACCTGGTCGAGCAGCGCTCGACCCGGCCGGCGCTGCTGGGCGCAGTGCTCATCGTTGCCGGTGGGATAGGCTGGTACGTGAATCTCCCCCAGTCGGCCGAAGACGCCTTGTTCGCCGCCAGCGCATTGAACATCTTCGTGGGTTTGATCTTTGTCTGTACTGCGGCGGTCTTCGTATTGCTGTTGCTGGGGCCGCTGCGCAAGCCGGGATGGATTCGCTCGCCCGGCTTCGCAGCCGCCCTCCTGGGTTTCGGTGTCATGGCCTTTGCCACTGGGGAGTTCATCCGCGAAGCCATCCGCAAACCCTACGTGGTGTACAACGTGGTCTTCGGCAACCAGGTTTACGCCGAGCAGTCGGAACTGGACCGCCTGCGCACCGACGGCTATCTGGAAGGCGGCCTGTGGACCCGGCAGTACGTGCGGGCGCATTATCCGCAGGTGGTACTCGGCGGCAAAGAGGAAGACGGTCGGCTGGTGGGCGGCAAAATCGACGGCCAACGCCTGCTGGCCCTCCCTCAAGCCGACCGCCAGAAGCTGGGGGCGGTGATCTTCATGTACCACTGCAACGATTGCCATGCGTTGGGGCAAGGTTACTCGGCGGCCGGCCGGTTGATTCAAGGTTGGACCAGACCGATGGTCCGCGAGATGATCGACCAGTTGCACACCGTCCGCTTCGTCATGCCCCCGTGGTGCGGCACACCGGAAGAAGCCGAGCTGCTGACCGACTTCTTGATGAGCATTGCACCGCCGCGCCCAGCCGGTATGGCGCCTGAGCCATTCATGCAGGGGCCGCTCGTGCAGCCGGGGGAACAGACGCGCTCTAGCAGCACTGGCGGAGGGTCAAAATGATCGACGCCAGCCGGTTGATCCAGACCGATTTGCCGCCCATGCCAGCCCCGGTGTGGTTCGTGCAGTTCTTCAAGGTGCTCGGCTTCACCCTGCACGCCGTGCCGATGAACCTGTGGTACGCAGGCATCCTGATCGCACTGGTGCTGTACCTCCGCGGCGGAGAACATGGCCGAACCTTCTCCTGCCGGCTAATGACCCAGATGCCCATCATACTGGCATACGGCATAAACCTCGGCATCGTGCCGTTGCTTTTCGTGCAGGTGGCTTACGCGCAGCCGTTCTACTCGGCCACCATTCTGATGGCCTGGCATTGGATGGCCATCATTGCTTTGTTGATACCGGCTTACTATGGCGTGTACTTGTACAGCTTCGGGCTGCGGCCCGACGGGCCGGGGCTTACGGCCTTCCGACGTACGGCCGGTTGGATAGCAGCAGTGCTGCTGGTGGTCATCGGCTGGCTTTTCGTCAACGGGCTGAGCCTGATGGTCAACATCGAGGACTGGCCCAGGCTGTGGCAACGTGGCGACGTTTTCGGCGCCACGCTGGGCACCGGGTCGAACATCGCCGATGCTACGCTCTGGCCGCGCTGGCTGCTGATGCTCGGGCTGGCCATCGGCACCACGGCAGTTTGGCTGGTCTTCGATGCCACCTGGTTTGCGGGACGAGAGCCGGATGAGTACCGCCAATGGGCCGTTGCATTCTCCTGGAAGCTGTACACGGCCGGGATGATCTGGTTCGCCATCGCCGGGACGCTGTATGTGATCACCGGCTGGCATTCCTTCCGCCACATGTTCGGCTTCCCCACCATCCTGCTGACGCTGTTGACGGCCGCCTCCCCGGCCCTGCCGTGGCTGCTATTGTTCCGCCATGTTCGCGCCAGTCAGTTGCCCGACCGCACCATGGCGGCACTGATCGGGCTGGCACAACTTGGCGTGCTGGGCATCAACGCCATCAGCCGGCAAGTGCTACAGAATATCGAGCTGAAGCCTTACTTCGATGTGCTCGGCCGCGACACGGCCACCCAGTACGGCCCACTGGCGATGTTCTTGCTAGTGTTTCTGCTGGGGGCCGGGGTGATGACGTGGATGGTCTGGCAGTTGGTCATACCGCAACAGCCGGCAGAAGGTTCTGATAACTGAACCGCCCCAGGCATTATTGATCTTCGCGAAAGGTAGTGAACGGCTGATCTAAAGTTTTTCCAAGTCGTAAGTGTCACCACGTATCGCGAATGTCAGTAATACTATTGCCAACTCCGAGCCGGCATCGCAAGCGACCGGCCGTCGGTCGAGCAAAGCGCCGGGAGCGCAAGCGACCGGCCGATGTCCCGCCGACGGAACTCGCCCGATGTTTACTGCTACCCGAGCCGGTGACGCCAGCGCCCGGCTGAAGCTGTACTCCGTACGGGTTGAAATGAGATGTTTTTCCTTGCGTCAACGATTTTTTCTTGCCCGCGCGAAGTATAAATGCCGATGTCTACGGCCCAGGCAAAAGCTCATCGTCGAGCCGTCGGGCTTTTGCGCCGCGCACCTGCGGCACGAACTGCTCGTGCCCGCCCAGCTTTAGCACGGCGCGCATCACTTCCGCAGTAAGCTGGGCCAGCAACTGGCGGTCGGCGTGGCAACCGTGGTATCGGCTCAGGTCAATCGGCTCGCCGATACGCAGCGTAACTTTGGAGCTTCTCAGCAGGGTTTGCCACGGCTGGTCGGTCGTAGGCGCCCCTTCGATGTAGCAGGGCACGATCGGCGCGCGGGCCTTCAGCGCGATCAGCACCGCACCAGGCATAACCGGCAGAAGCGGCTGTGCGGTGGTGTTCAGTCTTCCTTCGGGGAAAATGCCCACCAGCCCGCCTGCCCGAACCAGGTCGATAGCCGCCTTGGCAGCCGCTGCGTCCACGCCGGAGCGGTTGGTGGGAATCACTTCGCAGACCCGCAGCAACCACCGATAAGCCGGGTGTCCGCAGTATTCGCGGGCCACCATCCAATGGATTACCCGTTGTGTGGCCAAATGTATGAAGCACGGGTCCACAGAAGAGCGGTGATTGCAAACGATCACCGCGCCTTGCCTGTCGGGGATGTCGAGCCGCCCGATGACCCTGCCTCGCCACAAGCTGCGCGCCACTGCGTAGTTCAGCCACCACAGCAGGGTCTGGATAGGCCGTAGCGGCGTGCGACGGATTTGCCAGGCAAGCCACACCAGCGGGGCCAGCGCCAAGCCGACCAGAAGCACAATCGCCGCCCATTGTGCCGCAGCGGGCCATAACATTTTGTCAGCCTGCCAGGCGGGAGATTTCGTCCGGCGGGGCCAGCTTGCCCGAATCCTCGGGCATGTAACGATATTGCATCACGTAGGCGTCTTCGGGGGTGTCTTGATAGAATCCGCGCAGCACGCCCACTGCCCGAAAACCATTCTCGCGGAAGAAAAGTTGTGCGCCAAGATTCGTTTCTCTGACCTCCAGCACGATCCGGCTGCGCCTTTGCGAGCGCAGCTTGCCGATCAACTTGGCGAGCATTTGGGTGCCCACGCCGCGACGCTGGTAGTCGGGAGCCACTGCGAAGTTCAACACATGGATGCGATGTCTTTGATGCTCATAGATCATGAAGCCCACCAGCCGGTCCCCGTGTTCGGCCACCATGCCGATGCAATTCCGCTGGTCCAGACAACTACGGAAGTCCTCTTCTTGCCAGGGAAACTCGAAGCATTGCCGCTCGATAGCCTGCACATCCGCCAAGTCGCGGCGGAGCATCCAGCGGATATGCACCCGCACCTCCTGCTTCGACTCGGTAGTCATCTTGGCCTCCTTCCGTGTTGGCCTGAAGCTGGTCGCCACGTACTCCGCGCGGGCGGCAGCGAGGCGTTTTCATATCAAAAACGACTCGCTTCAGCCCACATAACCCACATCCGCCCGAATGCTGGGACGGGTCAGGCACCCCTTGCGCGGTTGTGCCAAACCCTGCGGCCCGCTTTTGGGCACATTAGCCAGTGTCGTAATTTTTACGTTGCTGACTATCACTTCCGTCAATGAATCAGTAACGTTCTGGTCACCAAAACAGTAACAAAAAATGCCTATCCCGCCAAGACGAAAATCCCGCTTCGAAAGCGCGCAGCGTGGCGCGCGGAAGGGCCCGTGTGTGCGTCAATTTTGTAGGCAGGCATTGTGCAAACGATGAGATGCGTAAATTGCCAGAACCCGGTGAATCGCGGGGTGCCACCGCCAGAATACAGTAAATCGCGGCGTGCCGCTGCTGGCTCGTCCAGCAGTGCAAGATGACGCCACTTGCCGGTGCCACTGAAGTGTATGATTCTCAGTGCCGCGCAGTCGGCGACTGGTGACCTTGATAGTCCGTTTGCCGCGCAGTATGCGCGCGTGAGGAACGCAGGATTGTCCCACCACAGCGCGGGCCGCAACGCGGCGCGTACTCTGGCGGCGACGTTGTGGGGTATGTGGAAAAGCGGCCAGCAGTACCACCCGGAATGGGTTGGCCGGGTGTGTAATGGTCCAAGCGGGAAGTGAGTCGAGGTGCGAACATGGCCTCCAAGGGCGTGCGGCGGAGTTCCTGAAGCTAGTATGAACGCGGAGAAGTCCTTCGCAGTTCCAGCCACTGAATGAACCCGCCGCAGCGATTAG
>Ga0209101_1000250_pt1 | contig 44974 bp, 39 predicted proteins | sample ConPoolayeCmetaG_FD_185481 | JGI IMG/M metagenome (GOLD analysis project Ga0209101, IMG submission 185481) | Hot spring microbial mat communities from California, USA to study Microbial Dark Matter (Phase II) - Cone Pool mat layer C metaG... ... | reverse complement strand
GCCGGCAAGTTGAATGTCACGGCGGATTTTAAAGTGGCCTGTGCCGATTACAATATCGCCATACCCACTGTGGTGCGCGACAACATCGCTAAGGAGATTGCCGTACATGTCGAGGCCGCGCTGACGCCGCTAAATCGCTGAGCGCAGCCCGCATAAAGCACAAGCGTTATTCGTCAAACATGCTGTAATACAGCCGGAGTACTTCGTCCTTTTCTTGCTCGCGGACACTTCTTACCAGTAGGCTAAGCTTTTCGGCTTGAGCCATGTAGTTGTTTTCGCGGAAGAAGTTGCGCAGGTCGTAAAGGGCGCGCGTAGAGGAGAAGCGCCGCCATAGACTGGCCGAGGGAGTCGTCGCCGTGCTGTAGAAGAAGTCAACGGCCGGTTGGATGAGGGTGGTGTCGTTGAGTTGAATGAGGTAACGCGTGTAGTGCTCGAAGAAGTTAAACGTTTCGGCGTCGTCTATCCAGCGGGCGGTTTGGGCAAACCACGCGGCTTGGCCGGGGTCGGGATGGTCGGCATATAAGTTGGCTATGGTGGTGGCGATGTTTTCATGCCGCTCTTTTTCGCAACAGGTAGGCACGGCGCGGAGGGCGGCCTCTGCATCCACCTTGGCTAAAGCCGACAGGGAGGCCGATAGTACCTTATAAGAGGTCTCCGGTTGAAGCCCTTTTTCAAAAATCGGGCGGAAATGCACTTCCTCTAAGTTGCCGAGCAGCTCAATGGCCTGCGCACGCACCGTGGGATCCGGTTCGTTTTCGGCCATTCGAGCGACTATAGAAACGCAGTCTGGGTCCTCCATGTCGGCTTGAAATAGGGCAGAGAGGCGCAGCACCCAGTGGCGGTCGCTCAGAGCCTCGCGCATTATGGCAGTGTATAACGGAGATTCTTCCGATTGTAGTCCCATCAGCGCTTCGAGGCGGTCTTGCCATAGTGGGCCGTTGCGATAGAGGAAAGCCCATTCTTCCGGGGTGTGGCGGTCGTCTTTTTCTGCCAGCAGGGTTTTTTCGGCATCTACGTTGATGCAGGCGGGCTTTTGCGATGACGGAAAAGTGAAAGTTTGGCTTCGCTTGGTCAGGCGGATGGCGTGTCGGGTAGGCTGTTCCCCTTCGCGTTCGTAGACGTCTACATACATAGGCAGGTCGAAGACGTAGGGGACACCCTCGTTGGGCTCTTGGGTTTGAGTAAGGGTAACGACGGCTTGGCGGGCCTCTTCGTCCCATCCGTATTCGATGGTCAGCTTAGGATGGCCGGCGCTGAAGAACCACTGGTTGAAGAATCTGCTGAGGTCTTGCCCGGTCACTTCTTCAAAAGCGAGGCGGAGGTGGTGGGCCTCCACGTCGGAGTAGGCATTTTTCTTGAGGTAATGACTGAGGGCAGCAAAGAAGGCCTCATCGCCGACCTGATGGCGGAGCATGTGCAGTACGGCGCCGCCTTTGTTGTAGGAGTGAGCGTCGAACATCTCCTCCCGATCGTCATAGCCGAAGTGAATGAGCGGGTGCCCTCCACCCTGAGCACTGCCGAAGTAGCCTTGTCGCTCGTTGAAGAGGTGAAAGTCGGCCTCTTCGCGGCCGTACTTGTGTTCAAGCCACAGGTACTCGGCGTAGTTGGCAAACCCTTCGTTGAGGGTGAGGTTCGCCCAACTTTCGGTCGTGACCAAGTTGCCAAACCAATGGTGGAACATCTCGTGCGCTACGATGCGTTCGTTTTCCTTGTGCTGGTCTAACAAGGCGCGCCGGTTCTTTTGCACGAAGTTGGCAAAGACCACTGCAGTGGTGTTTTCCATGGCGCCGCTGACGAAATCGCGCACCACTACCTGAGCATACTTGGGCCAAGGGTAGGGATAATCGAGCTTTCGGCTGAACAGTTCGAGCATCTCGGCGGTATGGGGGAAGATATCGCGGGCGTAGGCTTCGTACTGAGGTTCTACGTAGTACTCCAGCGGGATATTTCGCCACCGGTCCTTGACAACGGCGTATTCGCCCACGACTACCATAAATAGGTAGGGGGCATGCGGTTGGTCTAAAACCCAGTAGTCGGTTCGCGTGCCGTCTGGATTTTTCCGAGACGATTTCAACACGCCGTTCGACAGCGTTTTGTAGCGGTCCTCTACGGTGAGAAAGATTTCTTGCGTGCAGCGCTGGTTGGGCTTATCCAGGGTTGGGAACCAGTACGAGTTGCTTTCGGTCTCCCCTTGCGTCCAGATTTGGCGCGGCTTGTTAGGGTCTGCACCGTCGGGGTTGATGAAATACAGCCCTTTGTCCGAGGTGATGGCGGCACTGCCGCCGAAGCTTTCTCGCTCTTCGGGTTTGGCCGTGTAGTGAATCACAACGTGAAAAGTATCCCTCCGAGTATAGGTTCGGTCTAGGTAGATGCGCAGTTGCTCGTTGTCGTAACTGTAGCGCAGCGTATCTTTTTTGCCTACCAGAGCGACATGGTGGATGTCGAAATTTTTAGCATCGAGGGTAAGGCGGTCGGTGGGATAGAACCAAGGTCGCAAGGTGAGGGTCGCCTTTCCGTGTACGCGGCGCTTGCTCCAGTCGAAGGCAATCTCCAATCGCGTGTGGATGAGGTCGTGTTCCTTGGGGTGCGAGGCATGGTAAACGGGTAAGGTATCGGAGCGCTCGGTCGGCCCTATTTCGTCATCGGTGTAAGGGTCGTCTTCTGCAAACAGCACGCTATCCGGCTCGTCGGTCTCAATGCCGATGAGGGGCTTGCCGAGGGTGTCGAACTGTGTCGGTACGGTCGGCTTGACGGGAGCCGTGCGGGTTTTTTCTGCAGTTTTAGGCGTGCAGCACAGCGCGATAAGCAGGACTGCCAAAGGCGCCCAGGCCAAGAGGTGCTTGTTCATAGAATTCGGCCGCAAAATTTTCTTTGAGGATGGGAAAAGTGAAAGGAGAAATCCGGTTAGGCCGGTAAGTGATAGGCGAACGGCGCTTACGAGCACGCAAGGCTCCTATTGAGATGTTTCAGAGTTTAGCCGTAGCAGCGCTTTCATTTTAGCGTGTAGCTCCGTGTTGTCGTACACTCCGCTGAATTGTTCGGCGCCGGGGCCGTAGGCGAATACGGGTACCATAGAGGCCGTATGATACAGGGTGGAGAATTTAATTTTTAGGTCCTTTTTGTCCGAGCCGCGCAGCAGGGCCATGCCGCCGGTTTCGTGGTCCGCCGTTACGATGACCAGGGTTTGGCCGTCTTGTTCGGCGAATCGGAGCACCTCTCCGATGGCCTCGTCGAAGTCGAGCATTTCTTGAACGGCATGGTTGCCGTTGTTCTTGTGACAGGCCCAGTCGATTTGAGAGCCCTCGATCACGAGGAAGAAGCCGCGCGGGCTGCGCTGTGCCAAAAAAGGGGGCGCCATGCGGGCGGCCAGAGGAAGATAATCGCGGCCTTTGTGAACGCCCTCGGGCTCTTTGTCGGCGGAGAACCAAGCGAAAGGTCGGCTAGGGTCCGGGCGGCATTGGCTCAGGTGGCGTTGGTGTACGGTGTGGAGGTCGAAGCCCTTGGCCTCCAGCTCTCGGCAGAGGTCGCGTCCATCGGCGCGCCGGTTAAAGTAGCTGAGGCCTCCTCCAATAAAGAGGTCTATTCGCGTTTGGAGGAAGAAAGGCGCGATTTCCTCCATCTCAGAGCGCCTGTTCACATGAGCGATAAAGGCCGCCGGCGTGGCATGCGTAATGCTGGAGGTGGCTATCAGGCCGGTGGCCATCCCGGCTGCGGCAGCTTCTTCCAATATGGTACGGCAAGGTTCTTTGCGCTCGTTGACACCAATGGCACCATTGAACGTCTTACACCCACAGGCAAAAGCCGTCGCACCGGCAGCCGAGTCGGTAACGAGTTGTCTGGCGGAGTGGGTCTTAATGAGGCCGGTGATAGGGAAGCGCTCGATGTGCAGGCGGTCGGCCCGAGCGTAGATGCCGGCGGTAATTTGAGCGATGCCCATACCGTCGCCGATCATTAAAACAATGTTGCGTGGCGAGGTTAGTGCCGGCGAAGGTTTCGATATAGCCGTTAGAGACGGCCCTCGACTACCCTGAAAGCCCACCGCGATAGCCGAAAGAAAGAGGAGGAGGTACTTCATCATGTGCCAAATGTACGGCGTAATTTTCAATGCGGTGCGAGGGCTTGTTGGAGTCGTCTCATCTCGCGCTGCACTTCGGGGTCATTGATGGCTGAGAGGATGTCGCGTTTTTCGCGTTTGCTCAGGTGCAGGCTCATAGAAGCCTCGTTCTCCTTTTTTTGAGGGCGGTATACCAAGCGGATGACGTGCAAGCGGTCGGGGCCCAACAAATCGCGCAGCAGAGCCAAGGCTTGGTCTTGTTCAAAATCTTGTATAGCTGTCAAGCCGGCCACGGCGCTGAAGGGCGAAAGCAGGTTCTCTATGATGCCTTTGTACGTGCTGGCTTGTATGGGGCGGCGCTTTTCCCAGCAGCGGACTTGCAGGACAATCACCCCGTCGGTGTGTTCCCGTATCCAGTGGCGCCAGGCGTGTATAAAGCGCACGGCAGTGGTAATGCCGTAATTATCGCGAAAGCCGGCGTCCATGACCTCTATGGGCGGCTCTGTAGATAGCCAAACGGGAGGTAGAATGAGCGGGTAGGAGCAATTCATGCGTAACGCCGAAGTAAAGGCAAGGCTATCGGCCTGCTGAGCGGCAAACAGGCGCCCGAAATCAACGGCTTCCACTTCCGGACGGGTACTGCTGGTGTCGCCTATGGGGCGCATCAGGTAAGAGATGCCCTGAGGGCTGATGAGGAGGCGGCGGGCATCGTTGAGGATGAAAGGGGAGATAATCATCATCGGGATGCGCGCCTCTTGCTCCGGCCGGCGATAGTCGGCCAAACGCCGGTTGAGCCGCCCTTGACAATTCTCGTTAAGCTGGTACTCCAGCAAATAACCGCGGTCTTTTCGATAGGTGAAACCACCCGACCGGAAGGTTCGGAAAGGGAAGAACAAGTCATTAGTTAAGATGGCGAAGCTGACGGCGTTGAGCAAGTCCGAGCCTATTTCGGCCACATGAACCGGATGGTTGTGGTCGATTGCCTCGCCGCTTTGTCGGCGCAAATACAGCTCGCGCCAGTAGGCGGCACCCAGGATGCCTCCTGAGGCCCCGCTAATGAGCGTTGTGTGCTGCATGAGCCGGCCTTGAGTGGCCTTGTCGGCCTGCTGCAAGGCGTGCATAGTCCATACGGCCGAGCGCGTTCCGCCACCGCTGACGCATATTAGCACCATTTTGGGGCGCTCTCCGTTGGGTCCTTTAGTGCGCGCCGCCCATCGGTCGAGAATTTGGCGCGTCTGGGCCAAGTCAGCCTTTTGTATTTCCGGCATGCACAAGCGCTCCAGTTGCTCGTGGCTGTACGCTACTCGTTTGCCTTCTTCATAATTCAGTCCATAAGCGCGGTTGCGGTAGTAAAAGAGTCCCCAACCCGTTACGATGTTGACCAAAATCATGAGCAACAAGAAAACCAACACTGCCCAGCGCCGAAACCAGTACACGATAGCGCCGAAGAGCGCCATGAACATGCTGGCCAGCAAAAAAATGGTCGCTCCGGTAGGTATGCGCGCCCAGGGCTGCTCCATAAACAGGCTCAAAAACATGATGACCAGTAGGGCGAGCAGCTGTACCAAAACCGCGTTGAGATGGTTCTGCTGAAAAACGCGGGCCAATATCCGGCGATCGTAGTGGGCTACACTGCGCACCAGGCGCAAGCGAAAGCGCTCGGTCAAGTAAGTATCAACCCGCCACATCGTCGCTCCGCTCCAAATCTCCTTTAAAGTAGGTACGCGACCCTCGGGAGCCAGCAGCCGCCCGCCGGGCTTAGGTGTCAGATTGCCGGCCTTCAAAATAGATGCTAAATCCTTATTAGTAAAGTGCAGGTATACGGCCAAAACGCCTAACATGGATACCATGCCAACGAGAAGGCCGGCTATGTTCCTCAAGACGTCCCAAACGGTAGCCAATTCATCGCGCACCTGAAAAACGATGGATTTACCTACGTAGATGAGTACAAAAACTACCGTAAAGACGCTGTTATTCAGCGAAAACAGGGTAAACGGCGCCCTCAGCGTCGCCAAGAAGGGAAAGCGATGCGAACACAGCAGATACGTCGTCAAGTTCCAAATCAGAAAAAAGGCCCCGCACGCAGCGCCCGTCAGCAAAAAACTCCAAAAGTTGACCTCGCCCAAATACTCCGGTGTCAGCAGGAGATGATACACTCCGAAAAAATGCCCAACTTCGCCGGTTAACAACAACACGAGAAATACCCACAGCGCCACCAGCAGCAAGTGGTTGCGCAAATGCAAAACGACCAGCTGAAAGGGGAAAGAGTAGAACAGTAGGGTGCGGTAACGGCGCATGTAAATGGGGCTTTTCTAAAAAAACTTTGGACAAAAATAGCGTTGCACTATCTTGCACCAATAAAAATGCGGGGTCGCCTTTCGGCCAACCCCGCTGCACTTTGAAATCAGAAAAGTTGCCGCCCCGTTACGCGCTACACTATCTCCCTCCAAGCCGGCGGCATAATACAGTGGTGAGGAGACCAGCCCTACCCCCCAGCGGACTGGTCCCTCGCCCACGGGCTTAGAGCCACATTTGGCCCTAAATTTTATAGCTCTTTAAATGCCTTATCCGCACCAGATGCAGCCGCTTTCTCTTACAGCAGCGCCGATTATCAACACCTTTCGCTCAGGCAACTATTGTGCCAAGCCCCTGGCCGCCGTCCCCTACTTGTTGCCTGCCGGTGGATAAATCCCTTGTTTAAGGTATAAAGTAGCGACATTTTGTCATGTGCACGACCGCTGGCACATCCTTTGGTCATGCGCGAACAAAAAACTATCCGTATGCAAAAAGGAACGATTTCGGTACAAACGGAGAACATTTTTCCCATTATCAAAAAGTTCCTCTACTCTGACCACGAAATATTCCTGCGCGAGCTGGTGTCCAATGCCGTGGATGCCTCTACGAAACTCCAGGTGCTCGCCCAGCGCGGAGAGGTGAGCGGTGAAATCGGCGACCTGCGCGTAGAGGTGCTCGTAGAGCCCGAACAAAAGCGGCTCATCGTGCGCGACCGCGGCATCGGTATGACCGAAGAGGAGGTTAATCGCTACCTCAATCAAATCGCCTTTAGTAGTGCTGCAGACTTTTTGGAAAAGTACAAGGACAGCAGCATCATCGGCCATTTCGGCCTGGGCTTTTACTCCGCCTTCATGGTGGCCGACCGGGTAGAAGTCCTAACTAAGTCTTATCGTCCGGAGGCTCCCGCCGTGCGCTGGATATGCGAAGGCTCGCCCGAATTCACCATCGAGCCCGCCGAAAAGGCCGAACGCGGTACCGATGTCATCCTTTACATCAACTCGGAAAACGAGGCCTTCCTCGACCGCTTCCGCATTCGAGAGCTGCTGCTCAAATACTGCCGCTTCCTGCCCATACCTATTCAGTTCGGCACCCGAACGGAGTACGAAACCGTCGGCGAAGGCGAGCAGGCCAAAGAGGAAAAACGCGAGGTGCCCGACATTATAAACGACACACACCCGCTGTGGAAGAGGCCTCCCGTAGAGCTAAAAGACGAGGACTACCTGCGCTTTTATCGGGACTTGTACCCGGCCGCCGAGGAGCCGATGTTCTGGATTCACCTCAACATCGACTATCCCTTCCACCTCACCGGCATACTGTATTTTCCCAAGCTGGGAAATGCTATAGAGGTGTCGCGCAATAAAATACACCTCTACTGTAATCAAGTTTTCGTCACCGATGACGTGCGCGACATCGTACCCGAGTGGCTGCAGCTTTTACATGGGGTCATTGATTCGCCCGACATCCCGCTCAACGTATCGCGCTCCTTCCTCCAGAGCGATGCCAACGTCAAGAAAATCAGCGAATACATCGCGCGAAAAGTAGCCGAAAAGCTCCACGACCTGTTTAAAAACGACCGGCCGGCTTTCCAAGCCAAATGGCGCGACATCGGCGTATTCGTCAAGTACGGCATGATTGCCGATACGAAATTTCAAGACCGCGCCATGAACTTTGCCCTGGTGCGCAACGTAAAGGGCGAGTTTTACACCCTTCCGGATTACAAGGAGAAGGTTAAGGCCGTCCAAACGGACAAATACCAAAAAGTGGTTTTCATCTATACCCATGACCCCGAAGCGCATGATGCCCTCGTCAAAGCCGCTCAAAACCGTGGTTATGACGTCCTGTGCATGGATACGGTGCTGGACAACCACTGGATGCAACACTTAGAGTATCACGCCAACTTGGATATCGTCTTTGCCCGAGTAGACTCCAACACTTTGGACAAATTGGTCCAAAAAGATGAGGCGACTGCCTCCGTGCTGAGCGACGAGGAAGCGGAACGCGTCAAAAGCGCCTTTGAGAAGGTGGTCGGCGCTGACATCCACGCACGGGTAGAGTGCTCGCCATTGTCGCCCGACGATGCTCCGGTAACCATCACCCGAGCGGAATTCCTGCGCCGCATGAAAGAAATGCAAGCGCTGCACGGTGTGGTGGCCGGCGATAATTACCTGGATGCTTACACGGTGGTGGTCAACACCAATCACCCGCTCATCGCCTCTCGGCTGGCGCGCATAGAGGAAGCGGATGCCCGAGCCGAGTTGGCCCAGTACCTGTATGACCTTGCTCAGCTTCAGCAAGGTATGTTGCGCGGCGAGGCGTTAACCAAATTCGTAGAAAAAACGCTGCAGAAGATTTGAAGGCTTTTTTCGAGCACTTCGGTGCAACCTTTAATTAGAAAGCCGACCTAATAAGGTACATCTTCTCATCCAAATCAACCCTACTCGAATTATGGTAAAAGCACTGAAGTTTTTCTTGCCCTTCGCTTTTGCAGCAGTCGCCTGGTGGTTGGCGTGCAACAAAGCCGACGACCTACTATCTGCAGAGGAGGCCGTTGACCAGGCCCTGTTTGCCGCCCAAGAGCGTGGCGGCTTAGGCTCGTACGGTTGCTATGAGCTGGTCTTTCCGGTGACCATCCAATTGCCTAACGGCACTACGGCCGAGGTAAACTCTTACGAAGAGATTGCCCAGCTGTTGCGCGCCTTCTTCGAGACGAGTGGACGGCCCAAACGCGGCATGCGCCACGCCTTTTCTTTTGTCTTCCCCATTGCCGTGGTCAGCCAGGATGGCCAGGTGATTACCGTTGAAAATGAGGAGCAGATGCGTCGGTTGCGCGCCCAATGCGCCGGCACGTTCGACCATCACGGGCCCAATGGACATGGCCGACACGGCGTGGCCTGCTTTGAGATTCAGTATCCCATTACCATTGTCTTCCCCGATGGCACCACCGCTCAGGCCGAGAACCGCCGCACGTTCCACCAACTCCTTCGGACGTGGCGGCAAAACAACCCCACTTCTACAGAGCATCCGACCATGGGCTTTCCCATCGTAGTAAAGATGCGCCGAACCGGTGAGCTCATCACGGTCAACAGCACCGAGGAGCTGCGAAACCTGAAGAGCAGCTGCCGTTGAAGACCTCCTTAAAAGAAAGGTATTTGTCGGGGGAGCGCAGGCATGGTGTCATACTCGCTCCCCCGATTTTTTTTAATACCGGTAGTATTCAGGCTTGTACGGGCCTTCTACCTTGACGCCGATGTACTCGGCTTGCTCGGGAGTGAGTACATCCAGTTCAACACCCAACTTGTCCAAGTGCAGGCGGGCTACCTTTTCGTCTAGATGTTTGGGCAGGACGTATACCTTGTTTTCATACCGGTCGGCATGCTGCCATAGCTCGATCTGGGCCAGTACCTGATTGGTGAACGAGCTGGACATGACGAAGGAGGGATGCCCCATGGCGCAGCCGAGATTGACCAAGCGGCCTTCCGCCAGCACGATGATATCCTTTCCATCAATGTGATAAAGGTCTACCTGCGGCTTAATCGTTACCCGCGTGTGGCCGTAGTGCTTATTCAGCCAGGCCATGTCGATTTCGTTGTCGAAGTGGCCAATGTTGCACACAATAGTCTTGTCCTTCATCAGGCGGAAGTGCTCCTCGCGCACGATGTCGCGGTTGCCCGTAGCGGTAACGACGATATCGGCCCGGGGAATGGCGTTGACCATGCGTTTGACCTCGTAGCCGTCCATAGCGGCCTGCAGGGCGCAGATGGGGTCTATCTCCGTCACGATAACGCGCGCTCCGGCTCCGCGCAAGGAAGCCGCCGAGCCCTTGCCCACGTCGCCGTAGCCGGCCACGACGGCCACCTTTCCGGCGATCATGATGTCTGTAGCGCGCCGAATAGCGTCCACCAGGCTTTCCTTGCAGCCGTATTTGTTGTCGAACTTGGACTTGGTGACCGAGTCGTTCACGTTGATGGCTGGCACGGGGAGAGTCCCCTTGGCCATGCGCTCGTAAAGGCGGTGTACGCCCGTAGTGGTCTCTTCGGAAATGCCCCGAATGCCCGGCACCAGTTCCGGATGGTGGTCGAGCACCATATTCGTCAGGTCTCCTCCGTCGTCCAAGATCATGTTGAGCGGCTTGCCGTCTTTAAAAGCGTGGAGGGTTTGCTCGATGCACCAGTCGTATTCTTCCAGGTTCATGCCCTTCCAAGCGTAGACGGGAATGCCGGCAGCGGCAATTGCCGCTGCAGCGTGGTCTTGGGTGGAGAAGATGTTGCACGACGACCAGGCCACCTCCGCTCCCAGCTCTACGAGCGTCTCGATCAGCACGGCCGTTTGGATGGTCATGTGCAAACAACCGGCGATGCGGGCGCCTTTGAGCGGTTTGTGCGGGCCGTACTCGGCGCGAAGGGCCATTAGCCCGGGCATTTCCGCTTCCGCCAGGCGAATTTCCTTGCGGCCCCATTCGGCCAGGGAGATGTCTTTTACTTTGTAGAGAGGACGGTTGGACATGATGGTGAGTCGTTGAAGAGAGCCGGGTGCTCTCAAAACCAGAGAAGCCTTTCTAACAGCACATCGTTTGGGAAGGTTGTCTTTAAAAGACAAGGCAAAGGTAAATCTTTCGGTGGCGCTCCTTTACTGCTGCCCGACAATGTCCGCTTAGCGGCTAAAAAAAGAGCACATAAAGATTCGCCTACTCTAAAAAGCAGCCCTCGCTACTGAGTACGACACCAGCAGCGAGGACCAAAGTATTTTTGAGGCGAGCACTACTGAGGCATTCCGGCGTTTATCCAACGCTTTATTTTTTGCACACTGCACGACGGCAGTGCATTTGTACCTTTAGGCATAGGTGAGTATCCCGGCTGGTGGGCAATACTTCCGTACAACCGCCCGCTTTGGGCGACAGCCTTTACTTCGGCATAGGTAACCAGCGACACGCCCCCTTGAGGGGAAGACTGGCCGTGGCAACCTGTGCAATAAGTGCTCATTAGCGATTCTACGAAGTTGCCGTAGGTAACGACAGCCGAGGTGTCACAGGGACCGACATTCACATCACAGCTGTTGTTAAGGGCTCCTTGTTCGATCCATTTGCGGATGAGGTTTTGCTGTTCGACCGTCAGAGGAGCCGCTGGAGGCGGTGGCATGCGTTTGTCGGGACGAGTGTCTACAACTACTTTATACAACTTGCTGTCGGCAGGCTTGCCCGCTTTCACTTTTCCCGTGCTCATCACTTGCGGGTAGTCGGTCAAAACAACGCCTTCTGCACGGGTGATGTTGTCGTGACAGCCCGAGCGGGCGCAGTTGGCCACCAGCAAGGGCAACACCTGCGTTTGGAAGTAAACCGAATCGGGGCTACACGGCTGGCCGTGGCCATTGCCCGTACTGGGACTATCGGGCAGAGTAGGATAGTCGCCGGTAAGGGGCGAGTGTTTGCAGGCAAAGGGCAGGGCAGTTAGGGCTCCTAAAAAGAATCCCAGCAGAAGCACTTTTTGCATAACGTAAGCCTTTTTTATTCCCCAAAAAAAACGCTTTCGCTCTGCTATGCTCACCGCGTTTTCCTGAAATGGAAATTTTACCGGACGAACGGGGCGATCCCGTTGATAAAAATGCTCGGCAGATAAGTGCGGTATGTTACTTTTGAATCGCAAAAATCGGCATTTAATGTGGAAATTTTGGATATTAGTCTGCGTAGGGCTGCCTGCGTTTCAGCAAACCGTTTTACAGGCTCAGATGCTTCGGTGCGAACGGGGGAGTGTGGTCTTTCGTTCGGAAGCTCCTTTAGAGGTCATCCGGGCGGAGAGCTATCAGTTACGCGGTGTTATTGATACCCTTAGCCGGACGTTCGCTTGGCGGGTTCGCATGAGGAGCTTTGAAGGCTTTAATAGCCCATTGCAGCGCGAGCACTTTAACGAAGACTACATGGAATCGGAAAAATACCCGGAAGCTACCTTTGTAGGATACATTATAGAGCCTGTTGAATGGTATAAAAACGGAGTGAGGGAGGTGCGCGCCAAGGGTAAGTTTGCCGTACACGGTGTAGAGCAGGAACGTATTATCCGCACGGTTTTAGACATAAAAGGAGGGCGTGTTTGCATAAAAAGTGCGTTTTCTGTACTTTTAGCCGACCATCGTATCGCTATTCCACGGGCGGTCTTCCAAAAAATCGCCGAAGAAATTCAGGTGACGGTTGAAGGGGAGTTGATTTACTCAAAATGAATGTCCTAAGACCCTGCATATCGGTGATTTTAAGCCTTTTATGGCTCCCGTCGTTGAGAGCACAGATGCCGTTTTTTCAGGAAGTGAATTCGCGGGAAATAGGTCGTCTGCGACCTGTGAAGCTCTGTCAAGATGCACAAGGGTGGCTATGGGTAGGTGCTGAGGAGGGATTATTTCTTTATGACGGACATACTTTTCAGCGGATGCAGCTGCCCTCCAATGCTTCTGGTCAGATTACGGCGTTGTGCTGGTGGAGAGAAAAACTCTGGGTAGGCTTTAACGACGGGCTTATTATCCACGGCAAGGATGATTTTTTTCGCTCTCCTGGCGAGGATACTTCTGCATGGAGCGTGTGGATGCCGGACGGAAGATTATTGCGAAAGGCGATCACCGCTTTTGCTATTGATGCCATGGATCGCCTGTGGATAGGTACGGATGGCGAAGGGCTTTACTACTACGACCAGCAGCGCCTTTATCGTCTGGTGGCCGAAAAGGATGCACTGTGCAGCAATGTGGTCTCTGCTCTTTGTGCCGATCCCGGCGGTCGTATATGGGTGGCCACAGAGGCGGGAGTCGGTGTGGTGATGGCATCGGCGCCGAGAAAACTGGCTACCCTCGAGGGTATTCCCGACAGGGTGGCAACGACCATAACGGTGGACATCGGCGGTAACGTTTGGATAGGCACACATGAAAAAGGTATCTGCCGCTATCGATCGGACGGTAAACGCCCGGACTTTTTTATACCTAACTGGGAGTACGGTCCTGTAACCAGCATAGCCACATGGGGGACAGAGGAAGTTTGGGTAGGTACAGAAGCAGCAGGTGTACTTCGCGTTGCTCTTGCTGAAAATGATCTAAGCCCTCTGCCCGATGGGCACGGACTAAGCCGATGCCGGATTCGCCTATTGTTTAAAGACCGTGAAGGCATTTTGTGGGCGGCTCCGGCTCGAGGTGGCCTCTTTGCCGCCCATGGACGTATAGGTTGGCTAAATTCACCGGTAAATCAGCCCATGGCGGTGTTGGCCGATTCCCAAGGGCAGTTGTGGGTAGGTGGAACAGAAGGACTCTTTGTGCGCCGGAAAGGTCGTTTTACTCAGGTAGCCTCTGCTAGTGTCCGCTATGTAACCGCTTTATGGGCGCCGGCAGATTTTCCTCATCAAATATGGGTGGGTACTTATGAGCAGGGCGTTTACATCCTTGCGGCAGACGGGCGCGTGTTAGGGCATTTTAACCGGTCTAATGGCTTGCCCGATAACAATGTCCTGGCTATTGTGGGCGATGAGCAGCAAGTGTGGTTGGCTACTTTTGGCGGAGTGGTGCAGGTCGATCGCCGTCATCTCAAGTGCCGGCGCTTAGACGGTATTCGCTCGGCATATATCTACACCGCTTATATCGACCGAAAAAAGCGAGTCTGGTTCGGTACGCAAGGGCACGGTCTGTACTGCTTAGACAGAGAACGCCTGCAACAATATACTCGGACCCATCATCCGGCACTCAAAACGGTGTACAGCCTTGTAGAAGATCCGCGTGGTGGTCTATGGCTGGGCGCAGAACACGGTACGCTATTGCATTACGACAACCATACTTTCCGCTCTTATCCGAACGCATCGGCCAGCATCGATGTCTTAACGGTAGCTCTTCAAGTAAATGCCGATAGTTTACTGATTATCGGTCGGGATGACGGCTTTTGCTGGTTGTCGCTTCGGCAAAAGGCTCGGTCTTTGTGCCCAATAACCATCGATTTACCGGCAATGAGCGTGGGCTTAAATGCTACCTGTAAAGACCGGCGCGGACATGTGTGGATCGGTACCACTCACGGTCTTTGGCGGGTGGCAGCTTACGGAGAGCCTTTTGTGTCGGCTCCTGCGCCCGTTATTACCTCTGTGTTATCGCTCACTCGGAACGCTTTGCTCTCTTCTCCGGTCTTATCGGCCTTCGATAACCATTTAGAGTTTTCCTTTGATGCCGCCTGGTACACGCAACATCCCGCCCTTACTTTCCGATATCGCTTAGAGGGTGTAGATCTAGATTGGAAATTGACCCGTGACCACCATGTGCATTATTCTCAGTTGCCCCCTGGGCATTACACTTTTCGCCTCCAGGTGAGCAAATGCGCTGCTTTCGACAACTCCGCAGAAGCGCGTTGGTCTTTTTATATAAAATCTCCGCTGTGGAAACGGTGGTGGTTTCAACTATTGGCTGCTCTTGCGGCCGGTGGTATGCTGTATGCGTGGATAAAAAGTCGCGAACGATACTTAAGGCATAGGGCTCATCAGCGTCAACGGCTGGCGGAAGCTCAGTTAGAGGTGCTCAAAACCCAGATAAATCCGCACTTTTTATTCAATAGTTTTAACACGCTAACCGTTATTATAGAAGAAAACCCTTCCGTGGCCGTAGAATACGTTGCTCGCTTGGCTCAGTTTTATCGGGGCCTATTGGATACTCAAGGACGCGACTATGTGAATCTTCATGAGGAACGCGAGCGCGTGGCCCATTATGCCTATCTAATGCGCATTCGCCATGGGGAGGGCTTCATTTTAGAAGACCGCTTAGGCCACCTCTTCGGGTATATTGTGCCGCTTTCTCTTCAGACCTTGGTAGAAAACGCCGTTAAGCACAATATTGTGTCGGTCAGCCGCCCGCTTAAGATAGAGCTGTTTGCCGACGAAGAGGGTTACATTACGGTGCGCAACAATCTGCAACGCCGAACGGCTCCGGTGCCCGGAACCCGATTGGGGTTGAAGAATCTCATCTGGCGCTATCGACTGCTCGGAGGACCTCCGGTAATAGTAGAGGAGAGGGATGGATATTTTTGGGTTAAAATACCGATAAAATCCTCGCTTACTTAATTATGCGAGTACTTATTGTGGAAGATGAACCCGTCTCTGCACGGCGATTAAAGAAATTGCTTGTGGATGTTGTTCCGCAGGCAATTGCGATGGGGCCTTTGGACACGGTGGAAGATGCCGTGCTATGGCTAAAGGAACATTCGCATCCCGACCTTATGCTTTTAGATATTCATCTGGCTGACGGTTCGAGCTTTGAAATTTTCGAGCATGTTGAGCCGCTTTGCCCCATCATATTTACGACGGCCTACGACGAGTACGCTTTGAAGGCTTTTAAGGTACACGCTTTAGGCTATTTACTCAAACCTATTCAAAGAGAAGCTTTGGCTGCAGCCGTTTTGCGGATTCGCCCGCCGGCTATCGGCTATGATGGTTTGATTCGATCCCTTCAGGCTTCTCCTGTCCCTCGCTATCTGCGCCGGATGCTAATTCGCATCGGCCAAGTATTTAAGCTGGTGGATGTGAATGAGGTAGCCTACTTTTTTACACAAGAGAAAATTACTTTCGTCGTGTCGCGCAATGTCGGCAAGCGACTACCCGTAGAATATTCTTTAGAACGGCTGGAGCAGCTGTTGGATCCGAAGCAATTCTTTCGCATTAATCGCCAGTTTATTATACATATATCGGCTATTCGCGAAATGCACGCATACTCAAAGAGCAGGGTTAAAGTCGTGTTAGACCCCCCCGCCCATCAAGATACTGTCGTTAGTGTAGAGCGTTCGGCGGCTTTCAAGAGATGGCTGTTAGAGGCCGACACCTAAAGTTTTACCGCCGCCCGCCACCCCGATGATTTCCGCCTCCGCGCGCAGGCGGGCCGCCGCCCCGATGCCCGCCTCCGCGCGGAGGGCTTGAGCGTTCGGTCATACCCTCTGGGCGGGGCAATAGGGCTTTTACCGACAGGCGGAGCTTGCCGGTTTTCGGGTCGTTTTCCAGGAGCTTAACCATTACTTTATCGCCCACCTTGTACAGGTCTGCCACGTTAGGTACCCGCTGGTAGCTCATCTCCGAAACGTGCAGCAAGCCGCTCTTTCCGCGAAACTTTACAAAAGCGCCGTATTCCTCCACGCGTTCCACGACACCCTCGTATACTTCGCCCACTTCGGGCACAAAGACGATGTCCATGATGCGCTCGTAGGCCATATCCAGAGAGGCTTTATTGGGGCCGAAAATGGATACGATGCCGCCCGAGTCGTCCTCGTCGATGGTGATCGTGGTGCCGCTCTGCCGCTGAATGTCCTGAATGACTTTGCCGCCCGGGCCGATGACGGCGCCGATGTAGTCGCGCTCGATGCGGAATTCTATCATGCGCGGAGCGTGTGGTTTGAGGTCGGGACGCGGTTCGGCGATGACCTTTGCCATTTCGTTCAGGATGTGTAGGCGGCCTTCGCGCGCCTGGGCCAAGGCTTTCTCGAGCAGCTCGTAGGGCATCCCGTCGATTTTGATGTCCATTTGGGTGCCGGTAATGCCTTTGGCGGTACCTGTAACTTTAAAGTCCATGTCGCCCAAAGCATCCTCGTCGCCCAGGATGTCGGACAAGATGCAGTAGCGCCCCTTGCTGTCAGCGATGCAGCCCATGGCGATGCCGGCTACGGCTGCTCGAATGGGCACACCGCCGTCCATGAGGGCCAGGGAGCTGGCGCACACGGTAGCCATGGAGGAGGAGCCGTTCGATTCCAAGATGTCCGATACCAGTCGAACTGTGTACGGATAGTCGGCCGGCATCACCTTTCGGATGGAGCGTCCGGCCAGGTTGGCGTGGCCGATTTCGCGTCGCCCGGGGCCGCGTAGCGGCTTCACCTCGCCGGTGGAGAACGGCGGGAAGTTGTAGTGCAAGATGAAGTTATCGTCGTGCGGGTCGAGGGCGTTGTCCACGAGTGCTTGGTCTTCCTTGGTGCCCAGCGTTAGCGAGGTGAGCGACTGCGTTTCGCCGCGGGTAAAGATGGCCGATCCGTGTGCACTGGGCAAGTAGTCCACCTCGCACCAGATGGGGCGTATTTCGTCGCTTTTGCGCCCGTCGAGCCGGATACCTTCGGAGAGGATGACGTCGCGAATGACCTCTTTTTTGAGTTTCTCGAAGTATTTACCCGCCAATGGGCCCCACTCGTTGACGAAGTCTTCGCCGAACTCGTCGAGGAGCCTTTGCATCAGCTGCTCTTGGATTTCTTCCATGCGGGTACGGCGCGTTACCTTGTCGCTGGCGCTTCGAGCCAGCTCGCGCAAAGGAGCTTCGCAGTGTTTCTCTACCAGCGTTTTCAGGTCCTCATTTTCCACTACCTCCGGCAGCGGGCGTTTGTTGAGCGCTTTTTCGCCCACCAGTTCGGCCAAGCGCTCTTGGGCTTCTATCTGGACGCGGATGGCCTCGTGGGCTACTTTGAGGGCTTCGATCAGCTCGTGTTCTTGGCATTCATCTGCCTCGCCCTCTACCATGGTGATGTCGCGTTTAGTAGCGGCCACAATGAAGTTCATATCGGCCCGCTCCAGTTCGCTGCGGGTGGGGTTGATAACGAACTTGCCGTCGATGCGGGCGACGCGCACCTCGGAGAACAGGGCTTCTATGGGGATGTCGCTTACGGCGAGAGCGGTCGAACAGGCCAAGCCGGCTAAGGCATCGGGCATTACGTCTTTGTCCGCCGAAATCAGGTTGATGATGACCTGAGTCTCGTTCATGTAACCCTCGGGAAAGAGGGGGCGCAGAGCGCGGTCTACCAGGCGGCTGACGAGGACCTCGTAGTCCGACAGGCGGGCTTCTCGGCGGAAGAAGTTACCCGGGATGCGCCCCGCCGCTGCAAATTTCTCCTGATAGTCAACGGAGAGTGGGAAGAACGGTTGGTCGGGCTTTGCCTGCCGTGCACTGACAACCGTACACAATAGCATTGTATTGCCCATGCGCACTAAGGCGCTGCCGTCGGCCTGCATGGCCAGTTTCCCCGTCTCCAAGGCCACTTCTCGCCCATCAGGCAGCGAAAAGGTGGTGCGAAGAGGAATTTGTCTACCCATGATGGAAAGAACGTTTGTGCACCGGGCAGGCCTTTTTCACTCCCCAGGATGCGTTTCGCCGTGTATTAAAATAGGATGCTCCCGGAAAGGCACACAAAGATGCAGGGCGCATTTCGCCGTCTTTTGTTTGGGGCACAGTAACGGATAACCTGCGTCTTTGTGTGGGGGAAGTATCCCCGTCTTCGTACGAGCAGCCGTCTGCACGGCGCAGCTTCGCCCTGGGGCGATGAGTACTCGGCCTGTTGCGTGCAAGTGAAGAAAAAAAATATGGAAACCGTATAACGCTTATCACCGCCGCGGGTGGAGCCGCGCCGGTGATAAGCAAGATTTCATAAGAGTTACTTACTTACGCAATCCTAACTTCTCAATGAGCGCGCGATATTTGAAAATATCCTTCTTGGCGTAGTAGTTCAACAGGCGCTTGCGACGCCCTACCTTCGTCAGCAAAGCGCGGCGCGTAGAATGGTCTTTCTTGTGCGTGCGCAGATGCTCCGACAGGCTTTCTATCTGGTAGGTCAGTAGGGCCACCTGCACTTCTACGTTACCTGTATCCTTTTCGTCCTTGCCAAACTGACGGACGATCTCGGCTACTTTTTCCTGAGAATAATAGACTGCCATTTTTTAACAAATCACTGCGGTGAAGAAATGAGCCAACGCCGAATTTCTGCGAGCAACCGGCAGGTTTTGCTTATCCATCCGCCATTGGCGCCGCAAAGATATACCGAATGTTTTCCCTAAACAAAAAAATGATGATTCCACTTTGCCAAAGTTCTGCACGGTACTCGCCTTTTGCCGCCGCACACTCTTACGCAGCTGCCAGCACATGCCACCCTGGCAAGAAAACTGTCGCCTTGGCTGAAAAAATGGCAGAAATTTTTGGCTGGCATGAAGTCTGATAGAGGCTTGCCGTCCAAACAAAGTTTTAAACCGCTAGCCAATTTTCTCATTAAAAATAAAAACGCATTTGGCAATATGAGACCTATCGCAGATCGTGTAATCATCAAACCAGCGCCTGCTGAAGACAAGACGAAGGGCGGCATCATTATCCCCGACACCGCCAAGGAAAAGCCCCAACGCGGCGAAGTTATCGCTGTAGGCCCGGGAAAAGACGGCAATCTGATGACCGTCCAAGTGGGAGACATCGTGCTTTACGGCAAGTACTCCGGACAAGAAATCCATTATGAGGGCCAGGATTACTTGGTGATGCGAGAAGAGGACATTTTGTGCATTCTTTAATCCACTCCGCAACTCCAAAAAGTCGGTATCTCAAAACTCAGTATCCACCTTATTTAATTTTTAACCTACTTCACATAGCAATATGGCAGTCAAACAGATTAGCTTCAATACAGACGCTCGAGAAAGCCTTAAGCAAGGCATTGACGCGTTGGCTAACGCCGTAAAAGTCACCCTGGGCCCCAAAGGCCGCAATGTGGTCATTCAGAAGTCTTTCGGTGCACCGGTCATCACGAAAGACGGCGTTACGGTAGCCAAGGAGATCGAGTTAGAAGACCCGGTGGCCAACATGGGCGCCCAGATGGTCAAAGAGGTGGCCAGCAAGACGGCCGACGCCGCCGGTGATGGTACAACGACCGCTACCGTACTGGCGCAGGCCATGGTTACGGCCGGACTGAAAAGTGTAGCGGCCGGCGCCAACCCTATGGATCTGAAACGGGGCATCGAAAAGGCCGTTAAAGCAGTCGTAGAGCACCTCAAAAAGCAGTCGGAGCAAATCGGCGACGACTTTAGCAAAATCGAGCAAGTGGCCTCCATTTCGGCGAACAACGACGAAACCATCGGTAAGCTTATCGCCGACGCCATGAAGCGCGTAACGAAAGACGGCGTGATCACGGTGGAAGAGGCCAAGGGTACGGATACTTACGTGGAAGAAGTCATCGGTATGCAGTTCGACCGCGGCTATCTGAGCCCGTACTTCATTACCGATGCCGAGAAAATGGTGGCCGAGTACGAGAACCCCTACCTGCTCATCACGGACCGCAAGATCAACAACATGCAGGACTTGGTGCCGATCTTGGAGCGCACGCTGCAGACCGGACGGCCCTTGTTGATCATTGCGGAGGACGTAGAAAGCCAAGCGCTGGGTGTGCTGGTTGTCAACCGCTTGCGCGCCGGCTTGAAAGTCGTAGCCGTTAAAGCGCCGGGCTTCGGCGATCGCCGCAAGGCCATGCTCGAAGATATCGCCATTCTTACCGGAGGTACGGTCATCAGCGAGGAGCAGGGCTATAAGCTGGAGAACACCGACCTGTCGCTGCTGGGTACGTGCGAGCGCATTACGGTAGACAAGGACAACACGACCATCGTGGGCGGTAAGGGCAAGCCCGACGCCATCAAAGCGCGCATCAACCAGATCAAGCAGCAAATTGAGACCACGACGAGCGACTACGACCGCGAAAAACTGCAAGAGCGCTTGGCCAAGCTGGCCGGTGGCGTAGCCGTTCTTTACGTGGGTGCCGCTACGGAAGTGGAAATGAAGGAGAAAAAAGACCGCGTAGACGACGCCTTGCACGCTACTCGCGCGGCCATTGAGGAGGGCATCGTCGTTGGCGGTGGCGTCGCCTTGGTGCGGGCAATATCCAGCCTGGAGAACCTGAAAGGGGCAAACGAAGACGAAAATATCGGTATCAGCATCGTGCGCAAGGCGTTGGAAGCGCCCATCCGCATTATTGCCGAAAATGCTGGTATCGACGGTTCTATCGTCTTCCACAAAGTGCTCGAGGGTAAAGATGGCTTCGGTTATAACGCCCGCACGGATAAGTTTGAAGACCTGAAAAAGGCGGGCGTGATTGACCCGACCAAGGTTACCCGTATTGCCCTGGAGAACGCGGCCTCTATAGCCGGACTGGTGCTGACGACCGAGTGCGTCGTCAACGACAAGCCCGAGAAAAAAGCTTCTATGAACGGCGCGCACGGCGGCATGGGCGGCGGCATGGACATGATGTAATCCAAACCCTTTTTGAAAAATACTCTATCTCGGCGGGCAAGCGGACAACAGGTCGCGTTTGCCCGCCTCTTTTTTTATGTAGGTGTCCCGGCCAAGCCCGTCTCCCCCTCCGGTAGGGGAAATTGCGTTACCTCAATACTTTCGGCGCAGGCGAAATGCCCCTTAGGGCAAGAGCGCCTCCCGTGCAGGCCGCAGGGACGACAGCCCAGCGCCTGTGGCGTCTCTATGACGAAACGCCGATTCGAGAGAGGGCCGAAACCAAAGGCCGGCACGGTAGAACAGAATACTGCAGCCACAGGAGCATCTACCGCTGAAGCCAAATGCAGCGGCGCCGAGTCGTTTACATAGTTCATTGCGGCACCCCTCATCAGTGCGGCCGAGGCCAACAGCGAGAGCCGACCCGCTGCGTTGCGCACATCCGGATGAGCGGCTCGCCGCGCCAGCTCCTCGCAGGCTGCTACATCCTGCGGCCCCCCTAACAGCAAAATGGTACAATGAGCCGGCAAGTGCGCCATCAACTCCAGCCACTTGTGCGGTGGATACTGCTTGGTAAACCACACCGAAGTGGGGGCGATGCATACCCATGGGCGGTCAGAGGGCGCAAAGGCTCGAGCCGCTCGTTCGTCTGCCTCCGACGGATACAGGCGAGGCAACTCAAAAGAGGTATCGGTGAGCGCTTCGATAAGGGCCAAATTGCGCTCCACCTCGTGTAGATGACCTATTGGGTGGGCAACGCGCCGACTGAAAAAGCACGAGAGCGGATTTTTCCGAAACCCTACCGTATGTCGTGCCCCTACGCTCAGCGTTAGTATGCCGGAGGCTGCAAAGCGCTGGCAATTAATCACCCAGTCGTATCGCTCTTGCCGAAGTTGCCGAACTAACCGCCACAAGTTCCCGTACTTTCGCCGCCGCTTTTCCCAAACCCAAACCCGCCGAACAAAGGGATGTTCGGCAAATAACCCTTCGTTGCCGCGCCGAACGACAAAATCTATTTGCGCCTCCGGGAAAAATCGGTGTAGCTTCTCCGCAATAGGCGTAGCCAGTATGACGTCGCCGATGAAGGCCGTTTGAACGATGAGAAATTTCACCGGGCAAAAGTCGCGCGCGCTCCCCAGATGCTACCATACCGGGCGCAAATCCGGCCGATCGGCGTACCCCCACTCATCGCCCTCCTCTAATTCCGCAACCGGATGCGACGTGTCCTGCAACACCCGGATAACCATCCATATCACCAAAAAGGGAGACAGCCCAAACATGAGCCACGCCCCTGAATAGCCGATAAACGGCCCGGCCAGGGCAAAAACCATCAAAAAAAGGGTTACAAAACCAATAGCGAAGCGCGATGATGGGGACATGACGCAATAAGTTTTGCAAAATAAACATCAGAGGATACCACCGGTTGCTCTAAGGTCGTCTTTTTTTGATATTTGGAGACGGGCAAAAAACCGTTTTAAAAAAATCTTGCCGGAAAAGATATCGCTCTTTACTTTTGCAGCCACTTTCAACCGTAAGAGGTTGAGTTTATCCGGGCGGGAATGGCGGAACTGGTAGACGCACACGTTTCAGGGGCGTGCGCCCTCACGGGCATGCGAGTTCGACTCTCGCTTCCCGCACTCGCGCCGAAAGGCTTAGGCTCAAAGCAAGCCTGGGCCTTTCGACTTTTAGACGTGGGTCTGGAGTCTTAGCGCCTAAGTTCCTTCAGGATTTCCTCCAACTCCAGCTCATCCCCCGGAGCGTAGCCGGTGTGCTCGTACACGATGTTCCCTTTCGGATCGACCACCAGGGTGTAGGGAATTTGGGCCACGTTAGCCGCTATTTGAAATTCCTTGTTGAAGTCGTGCACAATGCGGTAGGGCCACTTCTTTTGAGCTACCATGGCGGGCACTTTGGCTGCCGTGCGAGAGTCGTCAATGCTAATCGCTATGAGTTCCATGCCGTACTTTTCGCGCCATTCGTCGTAGTAGTCCAAAATGGCGTCCAGCTCCTTTTTGCACGGCGAGCACCAGGTGGCCCAGAAGCTGATTACGGTAATTTTTCCTTCCTTTGGGATATCGCGGACATCCAGGGTTTGGCCTTCAAGGGTTTTTAGTTTGGCCGAAGGGAGCGGCTTATCGCTCTGGGCGGTGAGGGTTGCCGACAAGCAGCCGAGCGAGAGCAGTAAGAGGAAGCGACACATCATGACCGCGTTTAGGTGGTGCTGGGTAAAAAAGGCCGTCAAAGGTAAGCATGCTCTCGCGCGGTTTGCACGGCCTTCGGTTCGATAATCTTTATTTGGATTTTGCCTCGGCAAAGTGTTGCCGCTCTTTTTCTCCGTCGCTGCTTATATAAGCCCTGCATGTTCCCCCGATGTCTTCTACTTTTGCGGCATTCATCACCGCTTGTTACCGTCCCATTTGACACGATGCCTATCATCGAGCTTCGCATTCCCGCTTTAGGGGAGTCTATTTCGACTGTTACTTTTGCTAAATGGCTGAAAGCCAACGGCTCTTGGGTAGAGATGGACGAGCCGTTGTGCGAGATTGAAACCGAAAAAGCCAACCAGGAGCTCTCCGCCGATCAGGCGGGGCGGCTGATCCACGTAGCCCAGGAAGGGCAAGACTTGGAAGTGGGAGCGGTTTTTGCTCAAATCGACACCGACGCCGCTCAGGTATCGCCCTCTGAACCGACGCCTGCTGCGGCATCTTTGCCGGCGGCGGAGTCGGTGCCGGCGACAGGCGAGAGCTATGCCGCGCGCCATCCTTCGCCTGCAGCGGCTAAGATTCTGGCCGAAGGGGGGCTTTCGGTCGGTGAGGTCACCGGCAGTGGCCGAGGTGGCCGCATTACGAAAGAGGACGCCCAAAAAGCCGTAGAGAAGAAGAACCAGGCCGCATCTGCTCCGGAGGCAACTCCGCCGGCGGAGCCGCCGACAGAGGCATCGCCGGCGGGTCACTTTAGCCGTGAGGAACACCGCCGGCGCATGACGCGCATGCGGCGCACCATCGCCCGGCGCTTGGTGAGCGCAAAGAACAATACTGCCATGCTCACCACCTTCAACGAAGTGGACATGAGCGCCGTGATGGCCCTGCGCGAGAAATATCAAGAGGCGTTTGTGAAAAAGTACGGCATCAAACTGGGCTTCATGTCCATCTTTGCCAAAGCTTGTGCGAAGGTGCTCTTGGAGATGCCCGACGTCAATGCTTTCATCGACGGCGACGATATCGTCTACCACGATTACGCCGATATCAGCATTGCCATTAGCACGCCCAACGGCCTGGTGGTGCCCCCTATAAGAAACGTAGAAAGTCTGGGTTTTCACGAGATTGAGCACCGGTTGAAAGACTTAGCCGCGAAGGCCCGCGAGGGCCGCTTGTCTTTAGAAGAAATGAGCGGCGGTACCTTCACCATCACTAACGGCGGCATTTTCGGCAGCCTCATGAGCACGCCCATCCTCAACGAGCCTCAAAGCGCCATTCTGGGCATGCACGCCATCAAGGAGCGCCCGGTGGCCGTAGACGGCCAAATAGTGATTCGCCCTATGATGTACCTGGCGCTGAGCTACGACCACCGCATCATCGACGGCGCTACTTCGGTGACTTTTTTGGTGAGGGTGAAAGAGCTCATCGAAGACCCTGTACGGCTGCTGTTGGACCTGTAAGGGGGCGGCGAGGTTCTACTCCACTACGGAGACCTTCAGCATGTTGGTGCGCGCCCGCTTCTGCAAGGGCATGGAGGCGGTATTGATGAGGATGTCGCCGCTCGTCACAATGCCGGCGTTTTTCAAGATTTCGTTGCAGTCTTGAATGGTTTCGTCCGTTCCGGCGTCGCGGTCGTAGTAGAAGCACTGCACGCCCCAGAGTAGGTTGAGCGAGTTAAGGATGTGGTGCTGGTCGCTAAAGATGAAAATACGCGCTTTAGGGCGATAGCTGCTCATCTTGAAGGCCGAGTAGCCGGACACGGTGAGCCCCACGATGCCTTTGGCGCCGATCTCTTCGGCCACGCGGCAGGCGTTGAAGCAGATGACGTCGTTTTGGAAGGTGCTGGCATGGGTAACGGCCTTTGGGCGCCTGACCTCGATTTGCGGCCAATAGTGGCGCTCGGCCTCCTCGATAATCCGCGTCATGGCGCGCACCACCAGGGTAGGGTGGGCTCCTACGGCCGTTTCGCCGCTCAGCATGACCGCGTCGGCCCCGTCCAACACGGCATTGGCTACGTCGGTAATTTCGGCTCGCGTAGGAGAGGGGTTTTTGATCATGCTATCCATCATCTGGGTCGCCACTATTACCGGCCGGGAGAACTGCATGCACAGCTGGATGATTTCCTTTTGTAAGATGGGCAACCGTTCCATGGGCATTTCGATGGCTAAGTCGCCGCGCGCAATCATGATGCCGTTTGCGGCTTTTACGATGGAGCGAATGTTGCGTACGGCCTCCGGTTTTTCGATCTTGGCCATTACCTTGGCCCGATGCCTCCGGGCTTCGATGCGGCGCCTCAGGTCATCTACGTCCTCCCGCCTGCGCACAAACGATAGGGCTATCCAGTTGATGGAGGGTTGCGACAGGATAAAATCCAGGTCGCGCAAATCTTTCTCCGTCAAAGACGGCAGCTGGATGTGCGTATCGGGGAGGTTTACGCCTTTATTGCTGCTCAATATGCCGCCGTGTAAGCATCGCAGCCGGACGGTGTCGATCTTATTGGTGGCAATGACTTCAAACTCCAGCTTACCGTCGTCCATCAAGATCCGCTCGCCTACCTCGCAATCCTGAGCAAATTGCTCATAGGACATGTAAATCTTCTCGCGCGTCCCTATCACCTCCTCGTTGACCAGCGTAATGACGTCGCCTGGCGCCAGTTCCAGGGCGTCGTTTTCAATCTGACCGATGCGCAATTTGGGTCCTTGCAGGTCTGCCAATATGCCGATGTGGATGTGGTAATCGCGATTGATGGTCTCGATGTGTCGAATGACTTCGAGGTGCTCGGCGTGGCTGCCGTGGCTGAAATTCAGTCGGAACACGTCTACGCCCGCCTCCACCAAAGCGAGCAACTGCTCGGGCTTTCGACATGAGGGGCCTACGGTAGCCACAATCTTAGTATTTTGACCACTATCTTTTCGCATGAGAGGGACGTTTTGTAAAAACAGCTCCTCTGCTTCGGCTCGTAACATGGTAAAGAGAAGATTTATTTAGTGTAAAATTAACAATAAGAAGGTGCCACAAAGATACACTCATCTTCTCTTTGTACAGCAAAACCGGCGCCAAGCGGCTGTTTTTTGTGTGTTAAATCGTTGTCGCAGAGGTGACGTATGGGCAGATAGGCTTAGTGTTAAATGTACTAATAAGCTCGTTGAGGCTTAAAAAGGGCACCAAAAAATAGGAAACAAAAATTTTTTTAAAAAGTGCGGCAACCGTTTCTTTGCCCCCGAAAAATGGCATTTTTTCACCTAAAGTTCATCACATTATGGCAAGCATCGCCGAACGCGTAAAGAAAATTATTGTGGACAAGTTGGGTGTAGATGAAAGTGACGTGACACCCGAGGCCAGTTTCATCCAAGATCTGGGCGCCGACTCCCTTGACACGGTAGAATTGATTATGGAATTCGAGCGAGAGTTCGATGTGTCCATTCCCGACGAACAAGCCGAGAAGATTCAAACCGTTGGTCAGGCCATTGAGTACTTGGAGAAGCAGTTGGCGTCGTAGATTATTCGGCGAACGGCTACTCGTCCTGGTAAGAAAAGGTTCAAGGTGTGTGGGTTGGCGCCTTGAACCTTTTGGCTTTTAACAGAGGGCGTTTCATACCTTTGCAGCGCGCTATCGATTTTTACCGAATTCTATTCGCTTAACCGTTTGTCGCCAGCGTATGATGAGACGCGTTGTTATCACGGGCATGGGAGCGCTCACTCCGATCGGCAACAACCTTTCGGCCTATTTAGACGGTTTGCGCCGCGGAGAGAGCGGAGCAGGGCCGATTACCCAGTTTGACGCCAGCCTGTTCAAAACTCGATTTGCCTGTGAGGTTAAAGACTTCCGTCCGGAAGACCACCTCGACCGGCGGGAGGTTCGTCGCCTGGACCGCTTTACTCAGTTTGCTTTGGTGACGGCGGCAGAGGCTCTTCAGGACTCCGGGCTCGACTTGTCTGCTATCGACAAACGGCGCGTAGGGGTTATCTGGGCCTCCGGTATCGGTGGCATGGCTACCCTGGAGAAGGAGGTGGAGGACCATGTTTTGGGCAACGGTGTGCCGAGGCACAGTCCTTTTCTCATACCCAAGATGATTGCCGACATTGCGGCCGGGCATATTTCCATTCAGTACGGCTTCATGGGAATAAACTATGCTACCCTGTCGGCCTGTGCTTCCTCGGCCCACGCCTTGATGAATGCTTTTGACTATATCCGCATGGGGCGTGCCGATATCGTCGTAGCCGGTGGCTCGGAGGCGACCATCACTAAGACGGCCGTCGGTGGCTTTAACTCGATGAAAGCCCTCAGCGAGCGTAACGACGACTACAAGACCGCCTCGCGGCCCTTCGATAAAGATCGAGATGGCTTTGTGTTGGGCGAAGGCGCGGGAGCGCTTATCTTAGAAGAGTACGAGCATGCCCGCCGGCGCGGAGCGCGTATTTACGCGGAGTTCGTCGGGGCCGGTGCTACGGCGGATGCCTATCACATCACGGCTCCGCATCCCGACGGCGTAGGCGTTATCCTGGTGATGCGCTTGGCCCTTGAAGATGCCGGTCTGGAGCCCTCCGATATCGACTACATTAACGTTCACGGTACCTCTACGCCACTGGGCGATGTGGCAGAGCTGAAGGCAATTTGCGAAGTGTTCCGACCGCACGTTTATCAGATGAATATTTCCTCTACCAAAAGCATGACCGGTCACTTGTTGGGGGCAGCCGGAGCCGTAGAGGCCATCGCCTCGGTACTATCGGTTTATCACGACTTCATCCCGCCAACCATTAACCACTTCACCGATGACCCGGAGATCGACCCCAAGTTGAACCTGACGTTTAATCGCGCGCAAGAGCGCTCCGTGCGGGCGGCTATGAGCAACACCTTTGGCTTTGGGGGGCACAATGCCTCACTTGTCTTCAAAAAATACGTTCCCTCGTAGGTCGTTCTCCCCTCGGCCAACCTTTGCTTTCGGCCGGCTGCTCTACCTGTTCCGCTAATAGAGGTGTATGGCCTATTTCTGTGTTTTTCGGCCTTTGAGTGTTTCTAACTGACGTACAATATGTCGGACATCCTGCGCTTTTTCAGACGCATTTACAACCTTCATTTTAGTCCAGATCGAGAATTAGCCAGGCGCCTGAGAAATCTTATCGGCTTTACTCCGGCTTACCTAAATCTCTTCAAATTAGCCTTTTATCATAAAAGCACCTTTACCTCACGCGATTACGCCATATCGAACAACGAGCGCTTGGAATTTTTGGGCGATGCCGTTCTGAGCACCATTGTGGCGGAATACCTCTTCACCAAGTATCCCAACAGCGACGAGGGCTTTTTGACGAAGATGCGCTCCAAAATCGTCAAGCGGCAGTCACTGGACAACATCGCCGACCGCATGGGCCTGGATATGCTGCTGTCGCATTACAACGCCACTCGGCTGTCTCGCTCTATGTTAGGCAATGCTTTGGAGGCCTTAGTAGGGGCCATTTACGTGGAAAAAGGATACGAGTATACGAAGGACTACGTCATCCGCCGCATCCTGAGGCGTTACTTGAATATCCACGAGCTGGAGCATTTTGACGATAACTACAAAAGCCAGCTGCTCGAGTGGTGCCAAAAGCACGGCCACACGGTGGACTACAAAGTGCTCTCGCGCTACAAGAGCGATAAGCGCGACAAGTTTAAGGTCGCCGTATATGTAGACGGCAAAAAGGTGGGCACGGCCGACGATTTCAACAAGAAAAGCGCCGAGCAAATGGCCAGCGAGCGCGCAATGTACGCGCTCAATATCTTGCCCTCTCCCAACGGTGCTCATCGCCCTTCTGCCGAAGAAGACGACAAGGAAGAGGGAGAAGGGTAGGCCCTCCAAAGACTATAGAAGGCTCAGTAGCGCATGCCGGGGCGCCCCTCGAAAAAGGAGAGGTAATCTCGAAAAATAGGACCGAACACGTGGTGTTGCGTGATGTAGTAGTCCTGCCCGTCGTTCACTTCGGTGAGGTAGTGGATGATAAACACTTCACCTGTAGTAAGGTCTTCTTTGGTGTTGATGGGCCAAAAACGCACTTTCGTTCGGCTGCTGTCGGTTCGCGTCAGTTCGACGACGGCAAACGGCACCAAGGCGGTAATAGAGTCTTTGTCGAAGTCGGCGGGAGCAAAGCCCTCGGCTCCCAAGCGCTCGTATCGAAGCAAATAGGCCTCTGCGGCGCCTTTGCGCTGCGGCGATCGGCTCACCGGTGTCGTGCTAAAGAGTGGGCGCACCCGGTACTGCGCCTCTGCCGTTTTCTCCAAGCGAAAAGAGGCACTGCGCTGCTGAGGGTACTCGACCGAGATAGACTGGATATACTCGGGCCTTTCGGTAAAGATCATGCGGTCGCGCCAGTTCTCGTCACCCAACAGGTAACGCACCCGGACTTGGCCGATGAAGCCCGGTATGTGTACGACATAAGGCTGTTCGGCCCCTTCCATGATCATATACGTGCCGCGTTCGTCTGCTGTGACGTCTCCGACGTAGTAGCGCTTGAGCAAACGGTCTTGGTGGTCGTACAACTCCACCTTTATGCCCTCGGCCGCCAGGGCTTTGACGGCGTGGGCTTCTGCCGATTTGGGCGGCACATAAAGGACGTTTAAGCAGCACACCGTTTGGAGCAACACCTCCACGGCCGAGGGGCGAGCCTTGTAGCGGCCGTTGTAGAGCCAGTGGTCCTCTTGGCGTTTGAGGTCGGCAGTGCGGCCGCGGCGGTCGGCGATGAAGATGCGATGGATAGCATTCGTGTCGCGCACGGCGAAGTCCATGTCGGGAGCTATGCGGCTGCCCTTGTCTTTGCGCCGGTTCTGCTGCCAGAAGTGGTAGCTTGTCGCTCCCAAGAGCAGCAGAAGGGCCAAAAGAGCTCCGGTGCGTTTAGAAAAAACATTGCTCATCTGTCTGTAAGTGCCTCTTTGTTGATCGGTTACCGATAGCCCACTTCCTTTTCAATAGCCCTTCGGGAGGGTGGAGCCGTCGGCGTCCGCAATTGTGGGTGCAAAAAAAAGCCTTTCCGAGCTGCATTGCTCCACTTTTTGTGGCAAATGACGTCTCCTATCGGCCGGCGCCGGCTTTGGGTTCGTCGAGCTCATACACCCGAAACTTTTCGATAAGGCGCGCGGCCTCGGTCTCGAAATGGGCTACATCCGAAACTTCGCGAGCGGCCAGCTCTTTGAGCCACTTCCGCCAGTCGCGACCGGCTCTTTTCTTCAGCTCGGCGTACCACGCCTTCTGACTGTAATAAACATTGAAATCGCGAAGGCTTTCCCAGGCAGTCTGGTAGCGGCGGTAGCAAACGCCCTCTAAGGTGATAACGGCGCCGGGCCAGTCGGCGGTGCATCGAGTGGCCAGGTAGTTGTTAGCCTCTACCGCGCAAGGGCGTTTTCCGGCAAAGCTGTTTACGTAGGCGCAGGCCAACAGCACCGAGGCCGGCATGCCGAAGCGCTCCTGCTCCGCTACGGCCGTGCGCGAAAAGCGCTGCAGAAAGGCTACGGCGGTGGCGTCGTCAACAGAGGGCAGGCGCACACCTTTTGGCACCGGTTCCTGAGGCAACTCCACCAGAGCTGCCGGCTGATGCTCTACCTTGCGCTGGGTGTAGTGCTCCGTCTTTTCCAAAGACGGAGGGTTTATCGGCACCACATCCGTCTGCCGAATAGTTCCTTTTCGCCGCCACATAGCCAGTATTGTCAGCATTATCAACGCCAGCGTAAACCAATGCCGGCTGAGAAACCGCCACAACGAACCCGCGAGGCTCCACCGGCCGAATCGCAAAGAAAATTTCCGCATCATGGCTTCTTTCGCATGTCTGTAAGGCAACTGAAAACTTATATCCCTAAAGGTTTGTGCTCCATCGAGGTCGGCGTAAAAACGCCTGCGTCTTTTACGATTACAAGCGGTATGCGCACTTTATTACTGTAAATTGTTTTAAAAATCGCCCAAGTCTTCCACATTTCACCCTACAAAGGTAGCACTTGATTTTTTTTAAAACAAATTTTTTTAAAAATATTGCACCCACTGATCGATTTGGGGTAAACAGGCACAGCCACGATCGCAGCGATGGCAGATACCCTCCCGCCCTGTAGAGGCAGATGATGCCGGTATGTTGCCGCTTAAAGGGAAGGACGGGGCCTTCCCAGCTCGCGCATCGCCTTACAAGCCGGCCTCGGGGCGGCTGTTTTGCTTTCGCTTAAACGACCAGGTCACCCAAACGCGGGTGACCTCTGAACCGTCGAGTAGGGTGCCTGTAGAGAGCACCCGGACTTCTTGAGCGTCGTCGCCTTGGGCGGCTTGATGAACGGCTCGAACGATACTGGGCAGGTCACGGCAGGTGAAAAGAAGGGATTGCGCCGCTTTCTTCATGAAAACGGCCTCTACGCGCGTAACCAACATGGAAACGGCTACGGGCTGCTCTTGCACGGCTATCCAAGCCGGCAGGCCGGTAGACAGCTCTGCTGCAGCGCATTGAGCGGCGAAATAGGTAGACCGGAAGGGATTTTGCGAGCGCCAATGATAAGGCAACAACACGGCGGCGCTTTCGCCGTCCAAGCGCATCAATCGCACACCCATAAAAGCCGCAGCAGGCAGCTTCCACCACAAGAACAGGCGGAATCGCCAGGGCGACCGCAACCATCGAAGAGCCGTTTTTTTCATGGCCGAATATCGCATTTTACCGGTGCTTTGCAAACGAGCACCCAATCACGCCTTAGAGAGCGAAGCCGTTTTACAAAGGGACAAAAAAATGCCCACATGTTGAAGGGCCGAACCGGGTATGTAATCTCCGAAGAAGGGCCTTCCGCAAAGGAGCGCACACTGTTCAGAACTTTTGCTCCCGAATGTGGGTTTAAAAAAATATTAAGTTCAGCCGAAGTGGCTTGCAGACAAATACGGCATTTTACTTTTGCCTTAGCGTTTGGTGTTTGAATAGAACGCAAAACGTATGAACTGGAGAAGGCTCAACGGACAGCGCATTGAGAAGCCTCTATTAGAGGCCGTTGAGGAAACTATCCGGCGCGAGGTAGCAGAGGGTTATCGCCTCAAGGTATGCATCGGCACGGATTCGCAAATCCTGGGTGAGGAGGTGCATTTTGCTACCGTCATCGTCTTCTTGCGCGAGAAGCGAGGTGGTTTTATGTTCATCTCCAACGACAAGATCGAGCGCCAGATGAGCCTGCGCGAGCGCATGATCATGGAGGTGGGGCGCTCGGTGGAGGTGGCTTATTCGCTATGTGAGTTGCTCGACCACTATGACGTGGCTTTGGAGGTGCACGCCGACATCAACACCGACCCGACCTTTGAGAGTAATGCGGCCCTGAAAGAGGCCATGGGTTACATCCTGAGCATGGGCTTTGAGTTTAAGGCCAAGCCCGATGCCTTTGCCTCCTCTTCATGCGCCGATAAGTTTGTTTGAGCTCCGCTCACGGGACTTGTCTGCCGCACAGGGTATGCCGCGGCATTACCTTTGCCGACATGGATCGCCAAACGCTGGTTTCGGAAATTTTCCGAAAGCAAACCTTTTTATGCGTGGGATTGGACACTGAGCTCCGCAGAGTGCCCTTCTCCTTGCAGCAGCACTCAGAACCGGTACTTACCTTCAACCGGCAGATTATCGACGCCACGCGCGACCTGTGCGTGGCCTACAAACTAAACCTGGCCTTTTACGAGGCGCGAGGAGCGGAGGGCTGGCGCGATTTCGAGCGGACGGTGCGATACATTGGCTCAGAGCACTTCATCATTGCCGATGCCAAGCGCGGTGATATCGGCAATACCTCGCGCTTGTACGCAGAGGCTTTTTTTGAGCACTTGCCCTGCCATGCCCTTACCGTCACTCCTTACATGGGGGCCGACAGTGTGGCGCCGTTTTTGTCGTTCCCGGGGAAATGGGCTGTAGTATTGGCCCTGACGTCCAATGAGGGCAGCGCCGATTTTCAGCAGCAAGTGCTCAGGGAAACGGGCCTTCCCCTGTGGGAGCACGTGGTACTGGAGGCACAGCGGTGGGGCAGCCCGGAGAATTTAATGTTTGTGGTGGGTGCGACGCGCCCTGAGGCCTTTGCGCGCGTGCGCGTCTTGGCGCCCGAGCACTTTTTGCTGGTGCCCGGGGTAGGTGCGCAGGGGGGCGACGTAGCCGCCGTTTGTCGTTACGGCCTGACGCGCGAGGCCGGTCTCTTGATAAATGCCTCTAGGAGCATTCTGTATGCTTCGGCGCAAGAAGACTTTGCCGCTGCCGCTCGAGCAGCGGCGCAGCGCTTGCAGCGCGAGATGGCTCAAGCGCTGGGGGGGCTTATTGGTTGATAAGCAGAGGGGGGGTCTTGCCGCTTCCGATGATGACTACTTTGGCATTCGGAGAGGCTGCCAACTCGCGCTGTACTTTTATCTGCTCGTACTGGAGTAGTTTGTCGGTAAGGGAGGCGGTGAGGATGCGTTGATAATCGGCTATGCCCTGAGCCTCTACGCGCTTGCGCTCGGCTTCTTGACGCTCTTTTTCGAGGATGAACTTCATTTTTTGCGCCTCCTGCTCGGCATTGATCTTGGCCTCGATGGCGGCCTTGACAGAAGGAGGCAGGTTGATGTTTCGGATAAGCACCTGCTCCAAGACCAGGCCGCGCTCCTTGAAGTCTTTTTCAATGGCCTCGGACAGGCGCTGCTGAAACTCGTCCCGCTTGGTAGAATAGAGCGAGACGGCATCGTAATAAGCGGCATAGTCGCGGATTTTGGTGCGCACCAAAGGGCGCACGATCACGTCGCGGTAGCCTTGACCGATATTGCGCAGAATGGTCGGTGCCTCCTCCGGTATGACGCGAAAGAGTACGGTCAGGTCGATGACCACCTCCAAGCCGTCAGAGGATAGCACGCGGATGGCGTCGTCGCCCATGCGCTGGCTTTCGTCGTGAACGCCCGACATGGTGTAGTTTTGGGTTCTGATGTCGAAAGTGACCACTTCTACCAGGGGATTTACGACGTTGAGCCCTTCGGTAAGGATGCCGGGTTGCACTTTTCCGAACAGGGTCTGAACGCCCACGGTTCCGGGCGAAATTTGAATGAAGCAAGCACTTATCAATCCCAGCACGACTAGGCCTATGCCGATAAAGCGGCCGATTCGACCAAAAGCGCCGAATGGACCGGAAGTGTTGGAGCGGCCGATGGCAAGGGCAACGGCCAGAATGATCAAACCCAGGAATACGAGAGCCATAGCGACGATTGGTGGTGGGTGGGTAAATCAGAGGGCGCCGGCGAATTGGCGCAGCAAGCGCACATCGTTTTCAAACAATAGGCGAATATCGGGGATGTTAAATAGGCGCAGGGCTTGCCGCTCGATACCCATGCCAAAAGCAAAGCCGGAATAGCGGCTGCTGTCGATGCCGCAGTTTTCAAATACCTGTGGGTCAACCATGCCGCAGCCGAGAATTTCCAGCCAACCGGTTCCCTTGGTCAAGCGGCGGTTTTCTTCGGTGTCGGTGCCCAGCCAGATGTCCATTTCGGCGCTAGGCTCGGTGAAGGGGAAAAAGGTGGAGCGCAACCGGATACGGCTGGCGCCGAACATTTCACGGGCAAAATAGAGTAGGGTCTGCTTCATGTCGGCAAAGGAGACGCCTTCGTCCACGTATAAGCCTTCTACCTGGTGGAATTGGGCATGTGAGCGAGCCGATATGGTTTCGTTGCGGTACACCCGGCCGGGAGCGATGATGCGTATGGGGGGGCGGCGCGTCGTCATGACGCGGGCTTGCACGTTGCTGGTGTGCGTGCGCAGCAGCATACCCGGCGCGTTGACCAGATAGAAAGTATCCTGCATATCGCGCGCCGGATGGTCTTCCGGCGTGTTCATGGCCGTGAAGTTGTACCAGTCGTGTTCGATTTCCGGGCCATCGGCTACGGTAAAGCCGATACGCTCGAAGATGGCTATGATGCGCTCTAAGGTGATGGACACGGGATGGCGCGCGCCCAGCGGTAGCGGCTCGCCGGGAGCAGTGAGGTCGAGGGTTGTATTCAAGGCGGATAGCGCCGGCGCCTCCTCCAGGCGGGCTTTGGCTTGTTGATAGCGCTCTTCTGCCGCCTTTTTGAGGGCGTTGACGCGCTGACCGTACTCGCGCTTTTGTTCGACCGGTATATGGCGCATGTACTCCATGTAGGTCTTGACTAAACCCTTCGCACTCAGATACCGCAGGTGAAACTGCTTGATGTCTTCTGAGGAATCCAACGGCTCTTTTGCTACGGCCTCGAGCGCGGCGGCTACTTGGTCGAAGAAGTCAGGATGAGATGGGTGCGACATGCTATGGAGGTGTTTTACAAAAAAGCAGAAAAGGCCCTGCCGGTCGTTTTGCCGAGAACAAAGGTATGGGTCTGTAGCGGGTGAACGGTTTCTTTCTTGTAAAAAGGAGCGGTTTTTTGCGGGAGTTATCCGCCGCTGCGACTAGTCGGCGGCAGGGCCCGGAAGGTGCGCCGGTGGTGAGGTGATAGCCCGTGCGCTTCGATGGCGCGGCGGTGTTGAAGGGTGGGATAGCCCTTGTTCACCTCCCAGCCGTAAGCGGGGAAGGCTTCGGCCAGTCGGCGCATTTCGGCGTCTCGGTGGGTTTTGGCCAACACGGCGGCGGCGGCGATGCTGGCGTACGTGCTGTCGCCCTTGACGATACACCGGTGAGGTATGGAGCCGTAAGGCTTGAACCGATTACCGTCGATCAGCAAGTGTTCGGGGCGGGTAGAAAGCCGGTCTAGGGCGCGATGCATGGCCAGAAAAGAGGCTTGCAGGATGTTCATTTGGTCTATCTCCTCTACCTCGGCGCGGCCGATGGCCCAAGCGATGGCTTCGCCCTCGATGACCTTGCACAGGTATTCGCGCTGCCGCTCGCTTATCTGCTTGGAGTCAGCCAACAGGGGGTGAAAAAAATCGGATGGCAAAATGACAGCAGCGGCAAACACCGGGCCGGCCAAGCAGCCGCGCCCGACTTCGTCGCTGCCGGCTTCGACGCAATCGGCGCGACAGCAGGGTAGAAGAGCGGTGTGAACGTAGGGAGACACCCAATAGAGCTGTTATTTCATGAGTTGTCGGTCGTAGTCGGACAGTTGCAGGCCCATTTGCTGGGCGCGCAGGTAATCTTGCTGGGCCAAATCCTTTTGGCGTTTCAACGCGTAGGCGCGAGCCCGCTCCAGATAGGCTAAGGCGAAATTAGGGTCGAGCTGAAGGCATCGGTTTAAGTCGGCGATGGCCTCGTCGGGCTTGTTGAGCGAGCGGCGCAGCATGCCGCGTTCGTACCATATATTGACGGCGTAGGGGTCCAGCTCGAGATACTTCGTGTAATCTTCGATAGCCTTGTCGTAGCGCTGCAGGTGAAAATGCGTAAGCGAGCGGTTGAGATAGCCGTTCTTGTTGTCCGGTGCCAAGGCGATGCCGGCGTCGAGGTCGGCTAAGGCTTCCTCCAGGCGGCCCATCGAAGACAAAGCGGCGCCTCGGTTGATGAGCACTTCCGCCTTTGTCTTGGGCTTTATTTTGGGTTTGGATAAGGCGTTGGTGAAATCGGCCAAAGCTTTTTCGGTCAGCTCGCGCTCGCGGCCTTTGTATTTGCCGCTGGTAGCCATGTCGAAGTAGGTCTTCCCACGGCTATTGGTCAACTCAGGATTGTCGGGTTCTATGGCAATGGCCGTAGTGTAGTCCTCCAACGCGGCTTCGTATTTGCCCTCCTTGTTGCGCAAGTATTGGCCGCGGTTCCAGTAAGGCAGGGAATTGCGGCGGTTTTCGTACTTCATCACGTGAGACCACAGCGTGCCGCCGTTTTTCCAAATCCCGATCTGCCGCACCGTCCAAACGGCGTAGATGGCAAAAAGAACGCCCAAAGCGGCATTGACACGCGGGCGCCACAGCGCACTGGGCCAGGCATAGGTGTGATAGAGCCAGGCAGCGATGGCAAAAAAGCCAAAATAAGGCACGTAGGTGAAGCGGTCGGCCAAAAAGCCCTGACCAGCGCCCAACACCTGGAGCAGAAACATGACGTTGAAAAAGAAAAAGAGCATGCCGAATACCCAGATGCGCCGGTCGGCCTTCCATGCGCGATAGACCCCATACCAAACCGCTGCAAAGAGCAAGGGAGAAAGATAAACCCACATGGGCAACGGCTTAGGATAGGGGTAAAGGGGGGACATGGGGTAAGGGATGAACAGCTTGTACAGATACACGCTGAAGGAATAGGTGCCGATACACAAGCGGTCTAAAAAGCTAAAGTGGGTGACGTCGTCGTGAATAGAGCCGGCCTGGCGCAGCGTGTAGAGGTTGGCCAAGCCGAAAAGCAGAGAGATAATCCAAAAGGGCGTTTTTTCCCATATAAGGCCCAGCTTGATTGGGCGCCGGAACCAATAGTCCAGAGCCAACATCGACAAGGGCAAGGTAACCGCCTGTACTTTGGAAAAGCCCGATAGAATAGCCAGTAAAACCATCCCAAGGTACAGAGCCGTGCGCTTGGCGGTGTCTTCCGTTTTTATCCAACGCACGTAATACATGAGGGCGGCAAAGAAGAAGACGGCGAAGAGCACGTCCTTTCGCTCGGTAGCCCAAGCGACCGACTCTACGCGCATAGGGTGGATGCCGAAGAGCAAGCCGCCTACAAAAGCACCGCCGATGCCGATACCCATGTGCAGCAGCACGCGAAAGACAAAAAAGACGGTCAGTACGTGGAGCAGTAAGTTGTTGAAGTGGATGAGTGTGGGGTTAATCTCCCCAACCGCCCACTTTTCCAGGTAGAAGGTGAAAATGGGCAGCGGGTTATAGTTGCCGATGACGTTGCCCTTGTCCAGATCAAAGATGTTGAAAAGGCTTTCTCGGTCAATGCGCTCTAAGTTGGGGTTTTCCGTGATGTTGGGGTCATCGTCCCAGTTTACCAGGTCGTTCGACAAGGAGGGTAGATAGCAGGCTGCCGTTATGGCCATCGCCAATAGCGCCCACTTAAGCCAGCCGGCGGGCTCCCATTGGCCAATGGGTGCGGCCTTTTTGACCGGCACAGAGGGGCGTTGTTTGACCGGAGTGAGTTTGTTCTTGGGGCGGGTGGGTGGTGCAGGGTATCTTTTGGCCATAAGTACAGCAGAACCTTTTGCTCGATGGTTGCGAAGGCAAAAATAGGCCACTTGCCGGTGTCAGCGGCGGTTGAATTTTGTCTTCCTCCGACACCGCCTCGGCTCAAGGCTGCCTCAACAGGCATTTCAGCCGTACCAATACTCCGGCGGAGTCTTGGGTGCGGCATCACCGCTCCCAAGCCACTGTTCCATTTCCGTCAGCAGCGTCTCCCAGAGATGGCAGTGCGGGCCTTCAGGCTCTATTATCTCAAGGTATTTTCCGCGGCTTAGGATAAAGGCCGTGGGTTTGCTGCTGTATTCGCATTCTTCCGCGTCGCAGAGGAGGGGAGTGCAAGAGTATTCTCCGAAGGGGAAGGAGCGACCGATGATTACGTGCGGTCGGCTCTGCAGCCAGGCGTTCACGTCAGTCCGAAACGAATTCATAAAATAGACCGGTTTTAGTCGGAAATTGGTTAGGATGTCCTCAACGGCGACAGGCAGAAGGGTAGTCTTTGCGACACAAGCCGCCCGATAACGTCACCCTTAAGTAAGACGTGCAGGGCCGTAGAAATGAGTAAAAAAGTAAAATAAGATGGCCTAAAATTACGGTAATTTTTGCAACTATTTTTACTGTCTGCTCATTTAACTGGACGTTTGCTTCTTTTGGCAATTTGGCCGAGAGTGTCAAACCTATTGTGCGCCGAATCACGCCCTTCGCAGAAACATGCAACTCGAAAAGGAACTCAAAAGCTCAAAGCCTTTACCTCCCCATCAGCGGGCGCTGTTGAACATTTTATTTACGGCCAGCTGGCTGGATTGTTATTTGCATCGTTGCCTACGACCTTTCGGCATCACGCATCCTCAGTACAACATTCTGCGCATTTTGAGAGGAAGCTATCCGAAAAGCCTGTCGGTGCTGGATATCAAAAGCCGCATGATCGACCGCAACAGCAACGTCAGCCGTTTGGTGGAGAAGCTGTATCGACAGGGCTATGTGGAGCGCGTCAAACACTCCAAAGACCGCCGGGTGACGATGATTACCATCTCTGCGGCGGGAAGGCACTTGTTGGAGGTGATTCATGCGACGGGTTTTGCCGACCCTAAGCAGATGCCCGGGCACCTGCTTACCGAGGCAGAGGCCCGAGAGCTGGCCGATTTGTTGGATAAGTTTCGAGAGTAGCATCGAGTTCTCCGGGCGTTTACCGGCCGAAAGCGGCGTTTTACCTTTGCAGCAAATGGTATGTAGTGTTATACCTGCCCTATTGTATGATATTTATTGCTGAAATAGACATTATGCCTCACAAGGAGCTGCTCGATCCTCAAGGGAAGGCGGTGGTCAACAACCTCTCGCACCTGCACCTGAGCGGGGTAATGGATGTGCGCATAGGACGCCATGTAAGCATGACCGTTGAGGCGGCTTCGGAGGCGGAAGCGCGTCAGGTGGTGGAGACGGCTTGTGCGCAATTGCTGGCCAATCCGATAATTGAGACCTTTGCCTACCGGTTACACAGCGCCTGAGGGCGCCGACCTATTGCTATCTTGTGCTCTACTTAGTGCCTACGCCGATAGGAAATTTGGAAGACATTACCCTGCGCGCGCTGCGGGTGTTGCGTGAAGTGTCGCTCATTTTAGCCGAGGACACGCGGACGACGCGGCGCCTGTTGGAGCACTACGCCATTCGCACGCCGCTGCGCGCCTTTCACGCGCACAACGAACACGCCGTGGCGGGCCGCCTCGTAGCGGAGCTGAGCGCAGGGGTAGACATGGCTTTGGTGTCGGATGCCGGCACGCCGGGCATCAGCGACCCGGGCTTCTTGCTGGTGCGCGCCTGCCGGCAGGCAGGAGTGTCGGTGGCGTGCTTGCCGGGGCCCACAGCCTTTTTACCCGCCCTGGTAGCCAGCGGGCTGCCTTGCGACCGCTTTCATTTTGAAGGGTTTTTGCCCCACAAAAAAGGGCGCCAAACCCGTTTGAAGTACCTGGCGGAACTACCCCATACCTTCGTCTTGTACGAAGCACCTCATCGGCTCTTGCGGGGCTTAGGCGAGCTGGTCGAAGTATGCGGCCCACATCGGCCCGCCTGCGTAGCGCGCGAATTGACGAAGGTCTTCGAGGAAATAACGACGGCCTCACTGGTCGAGCTGCTGGAGATATACGGCCGTAAAGAGGTAAAAGGAGAAATCGTCCTCATCGTAGCCGGCCGGCAGAGTTGAGCCGCCGGTGTAGCAGTTAAGTGCTACTTTTGCCCCCGCCTGCGGTTACGTATCACCTCAAAGTACCTGAAATGCGCATAGATGGCTAAAGGCAAAGGCACACCTCTTTTGGATTTCAACAGCGATAGAACGGCAAAGGTGGCAGGCATCTTCCTGCTCTTTTTAGCCGCCTATTTGTTCATTGCCTTTACTTCTTACCTGTTTACTTGGGACAATGACCACGACATCGTGCATCGCTTCTCGTGGGAAATCTTTTTGGGCGACGTAGCGGTGGAAAACTGGCTGGGAAGGTTGGGGGCCTTCTTAGCCGATACTTTCGTGTACTGGGGCTTTGGCGTGGGCTCGTTTGGCTTGGTCTATCTGTGCTACAAGTACGGCATGGCCCTCATTCGGCGCGTGCCGCTGTCTCATTTAGGCGGTCTGTTCGTCCGCACCGCCATCGCCGTGGTGGTAGTATCTATCGCGTGTTCTTTTATTTTCCAATGGGCCGATTTCCCGGTGGGAGGGGTGTTCGGTCAGGCAGTGAGCTCGTGGATTCAAAAATTCTTGGGCCTAATCGGTACCCTATTGCTCATTGTGTTTGTCTTGCTGTTCCTTTTTGTGTGGAATAACAACCCGGATTTGTCGGATTTTACGTGGCGGAAATTTGTGTATGAGACCCGGCGCGCCTGGACCGACCTGTTCAGCGGCAACTACGGTAGCGAACACCGCACTTCTCCTCCGCCTGTTGTCACATCTCCCGCGGCCCCGGCAACATCGCCACCTCCTGCGGCTGCTGAGCCACCACAAAAGCCGCCTGCCCCAAAGCAAGGCGCCCAACTGACGTTCGACTTATCCCAAAAAAGCGCTCTATTTGCCGATGAAACACCCGAAACACCCCAAGAGGCCGAAGGTAAAGAGTTAGAAATCGAATTGCCGGCCGCTCATCCGCCGCCCTCTGCCGAAGATCTATTGCCGCACAGAGCGCCGGTACAACGGGCTCAGGAAGACACCTCGGGATTGAACGACCCTTACGACCCTACCCTGGAGCTGCCGCACTACGAGCATCCGCACTTACTGCTGCTCAACGAATACGATAACTCGCAATTGGAAATCGACCGCGAGGAGCTGGAGCAGAATAAGAACCAGATCGTGAGCACCCTAATGAATTTCAAAATCGACATCGAGAAAATAAAGGCCACGATCGGCCCTACGGTGACCTTGTACGAAATCGTACCGGCACGCGGTATCCGCATTTCCAAAATCAAAAATCTGGAAGACGATATTGCGCTTAGTCTTTCGGCGCTGGGTATCCGCATCATTGCTCCTATACCCGGGAAAGGAACCATCGGCATTGAGGTGCCTAATAAGAAGCGCCAGATTGTAGGCATGCGCGAGGTGCTTATGGACGAGCGCTTCAAGCGGGCTAAAATGGAGCTGCCCATTGCCTTGGGTAAAAACATCCAAAACGAGGTCTTTGTGGCCGACTTGACCAAAATGCCCCACCTGCTCATTGCCGGAGCTACGGGGCAGGGTAAGTCGGTGGGTATCAACGTCATCTTAAACTGTCTGCTCTACAAAAAGCACCCCTCTCAAGTCAAGCTCATCCTCATCGACCCCAAAAAAGTGGAACTCTATCCTTATGCGCGTTTGGAGAATCACTTTTTGGGCTTCTTACCCGACCAACCTGAGCCCATCGTAACGGAGACAAGCCGGGTGGTACACACGCTCAACTCGCTGATTATCGAGATGGAGCGCCGCTATGACCTGCTAAAATCGGCCGAGGTGCGCAACATCGCCGAGTACAACGAAAAGTTTGTGTCGCGGCGCCTCAACCCTCAAAAAGGGCATCGTTACCTACCGTACATCGTGCTGGTCATCGATGAGTTTGCCGACCTCATCATGACGGCCGGTAAGGAAGTAGAGCTGCCCATCGGGCGCTTGGCCCAACTGGCGCGAGCGGTGGGTATTCACCTCATCATCGCTACCCAGCGCCCTTCGGTCAACATCATCACCGGCGTCATCAAAGCAAACTTTCCGGCGCGCCTGGCGTTTAAGGTGGTGTCGAAGGTAGACAGCCGCACCATACTGGACACCGGAGGCGCCGAGCAGCTCACGGGCAAAGGCGATATGCTCCTGTCGGTCGGCGGCGATATCATTCGCCTGCAATCCGCCTTTATCGATACGCCGGAAGTAGAGCGGGTGATCGACTTCATCGCCCGGCAGCGAGGCTTTCCGGAGCCGTTCTTCTTGCCGGAGTTTCAGCCGGAGGGCGAAGGTGGAGAGGCCAAGAGCTTGAGCCTCTCCGAAATGGACGATATGCTGGAGGATGCTGCCCGCTTGGTAGTAGAGACCCAGCACGGCTCTACAAGCATGATCCAACGCCGCCTCAAGCTAGGGTACAACCGCGCCGGCCGCATCATGGACCAACTCGAAGCGCTGGGCATTGTCGGCCCGGCCGATGGCTCTAAGCCCAGAGAAGTGCTCTACTACGATATAGCCGAGCTGGAGCGGTATTTGGCCGAACTGCGCACCCGTCGAAATCACTGAGCATGGTACGAGACATTCGCAGCTTGCCTTTGGACGATATAGAGGCCCTACTGCAGTCGTGGGGCGAGCCGCATTTTCGCGCTCGGCAGCTTTACGAGTGGCTGTGGGCTAAGGGCGCGGTAGAGTGGGAGGCCATGACCAACTTACCTAAGGCCCTGCGTCAGCGCCTGAGCGAAACCTTTACCTTACACAGCCTCCGAGCGGAGGTCGTCCAGCGCAGCGCCGACGGCACCTTGAAGACGCGGTGGCTGACGCACGACGGCCATCGCATCGAAAGCGTACTCATACCCGTACCCGATGCAGACCGCTACACGGTGTGCGTCAGCACCCAAGTGGGCTGCAGCCTCACCTGCTCGTTTTGCGCTACCGGTCGCATGGGCCGCCTGCGAAACCTGACAGCCTACGAAATCTACGACCAAGTCGCACTGGTCAACCGCCAATGCCAGGAGGCCTTCGGCCGCCCGCTTACTAACGTAGTGTATATGGGCATGGGCGAGCCCCTGCTCAACTACGCCGCTACCCGAGAAAGCCTTCAGCGCCTGACGACTCAGCCGCCCCTGGGCATGGGCATAGGAGCCCACCGCATCACCGTCAGCACCGCCGGCATCGCCAAGATGATCCGTAAACTGGCCGACGACGGCTACCGCTCCAACCTGGCATTGAGCCTTCACGCCGCCGATGACGCCAAGCGCAGCGCCATCATGCCCATAAACGAAAGCAACAACCTCGAGGCTCTCTTGCAGGCGCTCGAATACTTTTACGCCAAAACCCACAGCCGCATCTCCTACGAGTATATCGCCTTCGAGCGCTTCAACGATACCATGGAAGATGCCGCCCGCTTAGTGCAGCTGTGTCGCCGCCGCTTCCCGGTACGCGTCAACATCATCGAGTACAACCCCATCGAAGGCGCGCACTTTGAGAAATCGGAAGAAACTCGCCTGAACGCCTTCGCCGCCTACCTGGCCGACCACGGCGTTACCGTCACCGTGCGCCGCAGCCGCGGCAAAGACATCGATGCCGCCTGCGGGCAGCTGGCCAACAAGTAGCCGCGCACAAAGCCTACTCGCGCACCAGGTCCATCAAACGCCGGTGCAGTCCTTCCAAGGTGCTGTCTATCGGGTGAGAGGGACTACCCCATGTGGTTCGACAGCTGCGCCCCTCTTCGATCCATTCGACAAAGCGGTACACATTACCGGGGTGCTCAAAAGGGGGTTTTTCGCACAACTTCATCGCCTCCACTTCTCGAAAGAGTCGGCGCCCTTGACGACGAGCGCCCGTACAGCAACCGACCGGTTCTGATTGCCGCGACGTGGCTTTGAACATCTGCCCATTAGACAAAAGCATCCACGTCTTCACTTCTCCGGTGATGCCGCCGCCATGGCCGAAGCGAACATACCGGTTCGGCAGTCGCTCAGGCGTATAGGGCGAAGAACAGCACAGCGCGCCGCCGACAAGCGCGCAGAAAAAAAGATGTTTTTTAAGTCCTCCCATAACTCGAAATGCTTTAAGGTAGGTCGAAAAATAAGCCGCTCACCGCATCCCGGTAGAAAGCATGAGTTAAGAAAGTGTCAAGTTTTTCGATTTTTTTTCGAGAAAAAGTCCACTGCTATAAAGTAGTACTATTTCTCGGATGGGTAGTGGAAATTCGTAACGGGTTTTATATGAGTAGACCTTGGACGTGGC
>Ga0209101_1000249_pt1 | contig 44995 bp, 37 predicted proteins | sample ConPoolayeCmetaG_FD_185481 | JGI IMG/M metagenome (GOLD analysis project Ga0209101, IMG submission 185481) | Hot spring microbial mat communities from California, USA to study Microbial Dark Matter (Phase II) - Cone Pool mat layer C metaG... ... | reverse complement strand
CGTCATCTTACCCCGCTCTCCGAGGTGCAACGGCGCATTCTGGCGTTGTTGGGCTTCTCTACAGATATCTACACCAGGCTCTGCGCCGATTCTGCCAAACCGCCTTAAAAATGAGCGAACTATGGGTCTATAGGATTGACTACCGGACATTTTCGCAAGTTTCATCACGAATGACCCGAATCTGGCAAATCTCACGGTAACTGCCTACCCTGAACCCTCCCGCAGGTTAGAAAGGGGCTGGCGAACGATGCAGCCGGTCATCTGGGCGCGCTCTGGTCTGGTCATTGCGCCCAAACCTGCGGGAGGGTAGGCAGTTACATCTCACGAATGTTTTTCATACCAATTCGTGCCATTCGTCCATTCGCATCATTCGTGATTGAAAAGTGTCCGGTAGTGAATACATAGGAACAGTCTACCATATCCAGGTCTGGAGGCGCAATGAACGTTAAGGTCTTGACTTCGCCTGAGGCCTTTGATCCGCTAAAGCGAGTCTGGAACGACCTGCTGCAACGTAGTGCAACAAATACGATCTTTAATACCTGGCAATGGCAAGAGACCTGGTGGCGCTGTTTCGGTGAGGATCGCAAGCTACGGCTCTGCCTGGTATACGAGGGCCGGCAACTGCTGGGCATCGTGCCACTGGTCGGGCTGGAAGGCGATCCGGCGGCGCAAACCTTGCAACTCGTCGGTGGCACCGATGTGGCGGATTACCTGGATGTGATTGCAGAGCCGGTGCACGTGCCAGCGGTCTGGGCCGCCGTGTTGGATACCGTCGAGTGGCGCACCCTCGATCTACATGCCCTGCCCGAAGCCTCGCCGACCCGGCCAGCTCTGGCCCGGTTGGCTGCGGAACGCGGCTATGACTTGGTTGAGAACGTTGAGGATGTCTGCCCGCTGTTCCAATTACCCAAGACCTGGGATGACTATCTGGCCCTGTTGGGCAAGAAGAACCGCCACGAGTTGCGCCGCAAGATGCGGCGGCTGGAACAAGAGGCAGAGGTGCGGATGCGCGTCACCCATGACATCGCCGCCCTGGCCGATGACGTGGATGACTTTATCACCCTCCATCGCTCCAGTGAGGGGCGCAAAGGCCGCTTTATGGATGCCCGAATGACCGAATTCTTTCATGCCCTGGCCCGGGTCTGCTTTATGGAAAAGTGGCTGCACCTGGCTTTCCTGGACATCAATGGCCGCCTGGCTGCCACCACGCTATCCTTCAAATACAACAATACCCTGGCCCTCTATAATTCGGCCTATAGCCTCCGCTTTCAGCGCTACAGCCCTGGCGTGCTGTTGGTGGCCTATATCATCCGCGAAGCCATCGCCAGCGGGATACAAACCTTCGACTTTATGCGGGGTGACGAACGGTACAAGTATGACCTGGGGGGACAAGATACCCGGGTTATGCATCTGGTGCTATCGCGCGCCTGATCGCGTAAGGCCAGGATTTCAGACGAGCGGGATACGACCTGCCCTCCCGCAAATTGTAACCTGCGGGAGAGGCCAGGGTGGGCTGCCTGCACCGTCTGGAATCTTTTTATATATGGGATGGTACTTTGCGTATCGCTATGATCAGTGTGCACGGCTGTCCTCTGGCCCGGCTGGGAGAGAAGGACGCCGGGGGCATGAACGTCTACGTCCGCGAGTTGAGTCAGGCTTTGGGCGCGTTGGGCCTGGAAGTGGACGTGTTTACCCGCTGCGTGGACTATTCCACGGCCCCGATCGTGGCGTTGGGCGAGGGCGCACAGGTGATCCACATCGAGGCCGGCGGCGTGCGTTATGTCCCCAAAGCGGCCATCTATGACCTGCTACCGGAGTTCATTGGCAACCTGAAAAAATTCGTGCGCCAGCAAGGCTATTCATATGATCTGCTCCACGGCCATTATTGGCTCTCCGGCCTGGTCGGCCTGGACCTCAAGGTCACCTGGGGAGTGCCCCTGGTGCAGATGTTCCATACCCTGGGCGAGGTCAAGAACCTGGTGGCCCGCAGCCCAGATGAATTGGAGAGCGAGCAGCGCATTGACTGCGAGCGGCATATCATGGCCCATGCCGATCGGTTGGTGGCTGCCAACGCCGACGAGCGAGCGCATATGGTGTGGTTCTATGGTGCCGACGAGCAGCGTATCGTCGAGGTCCCCTGTGGACTGGATACGGAGCTTTTTCGACCCCTGCCCCGTGACGAATGTCGGGCGCGCCTGGGCTGGCGATCTGCAGACGCCGTGGTGCTGTTTGTGGGCCGCATCGAGCCGCTTAAAGGCATTGACATCTTGCTGCGCGCGGCGGCCTTCCTGGCCCGCTGTCGGCCGGACCTGCGCCTTGTCGTGGTAGGCGGTGATGTCTCCCGGGACGGCAACGAACTGGGGCACCTGCGGGAGCTGGCCCGGTCCTTGCACCTGATGGATCAGGTAGAATTCGTTGGGGCGCAGGACCAGACGGTTTTGCCGGTCTATTATTCGGCCGCTGATGTGTGTGCGGTGCCCAGCTTCCACGAGAGCTTTGGCATGGTGGCTATCGAGGCGATGAGCTGCGGCACGCCGGTCGTGGCCTCCCGCGTGGGCGGGTTGCAATATACCATCCGCAACGGCGAGACCGGTTTCCTGGTGCCCCGGGGCGATCCGGTGGTCCTGGCCGACCGGCTCTGCCGCCTGTTGAGCGATCCTGCCTTACGCGCGCGTATGGGAGAGCGCGCGGCCCAGGCGGTTTGCCCCTACGACTGGGGGACCATTGCTCGCCAGATCATCGCCCTGTATACAGATGTCAAGCGGGGGGCGTGATCTCGTGTTACGTATTGCGTGATGGTCGCCGCCCCTCCCCCAAAACAGGGTTGCAGAAAACGCCCTGGCAGGGTACAATCAAAACTATCTACCCTCCCGCAGGTTTGGGCGCAATGATTAGACCAGACGCCGCAGGCGCGCCCAGGTCCGGCTGCATCGGTCGCCAGCCCCTTTCTAACCTGCGGGAGGGTTCAGGGTAGGCAGTTACGATTCATGACTAAAAAACTCGTGATCGTGGAAAGCCCCACCAAAGCTCGTACAGTGGGACGGTTTCTGGGCCAGGATTACACGGTCCGCGCCAGCATAGGCCATATCCGTGACCTGCCCAAAAACCGCCTGGGGGTGAGCATTGACGATGACTTTGCCCCTCATTATGTGATCCCCAGCGACAAGAAGGAGGTGGTCAACCAGCTCAAGGAGGCGGCTCGCCGGGCCGCCGAGGTCTACCTGGCTACCGACCCGGACCGCGAGGGGGAAGCCATCTCCTGGCACCTGGTGGAGGCCCTCAACCTGGGCCAAAAGGGCCTGCCCCAGCCCCGCCGGGTGGTCTTTCACGAGATCACCCCCGACGCCGTGGCCCACGCCTTTGCCCACCCCCGCGAGATTGATATGAAGCTGGTGAACGCCCAGCAGGCCCGGCGTATCCTGGACCGGCTGGTAGGCTATTCCCTCAGCCCGCTCCTGCGAGACAAGATGGGGCGGCGCGGCCTGTCTGCTGGCCGGGTACAGAGCGTGGCCTTGCGTCTCATCGTGGAACGGGAACGCGAGATTGCCGCCTTTGTGCCGCAGGAATACTGGAGCATCGAGGCTGACCTGGCTAAACGGGAGGAGCGGCGCCCACCTCGCTCCTTCCGGGCCACCCTGTTCGAGGTCCGGGGCGAAAAGTTCACCATCGCCAGCGGCCAGGAGGCCCAGGCCCTGGTGGACGAGCTGCAAACCGCTGTCTATATCGTGGCAGACGTGCGCCGGGGCGAACGCCGACGCAGCCCGGCCGCGCCTTTTACCACCTCCACCATGCAACAGGAGGCCTCCCGCAAGCTGGGGTTTAACGCCCGACGCACCATGCGCGTGGCCCAGCAACTATACGAGGGCATTGACCTGGGCCTGGGCGAGGGACCGGTGGGCCTCATCACCTACATGCGCACTGACTCCGTGGCTCTGGCCGAGGCTGCCGTGGCCGAGATTCGCGCCTTTGTCACCGAGACCTGTGGGCCAGAATATGTGCCCCCCACCCCGCCGGTCTACAAGACTAAAACCCCCAAGGCCCAGGAAGCCCACGAGGCCATCCGGCCCACCAGTGTCCGGCGCACGCCGGCAGCCATCAAACAATACCTGACCAGCGAACAGTTCCGGCTCTACCAGCTCATCTGGCAGCGCGCCGTGGCCTCACAAATGACCCCCGCCGTGCTGGACACGGTGAGCGTGGACGTGCTGGCCGGGCCACCGGGCGCGTCGCAGCCCCCCTACCTGTTCCGGGCTACCGGCACCCGCGTCAGGTTCAAGGGCTTTATGGCCGTGTACGTCGAGGGCCGGGACGATGATGCGCCGCCGGACGACGAGGAGGGCAAGTGGCTGCCGCCTCTGGAGACCGGCGAGCCGTTGGACCTGCTGAACCTGATCCCAGAGCAGCATTTCACCGCCCCACCCCCGCGCTACACCGACGCGACCCTGGTGCGGACGTTGGAGGAATACGGCATCGGTCGGCCCAGCACTTATGCCCCCATCATCTCCATCCTGCAAGACCGCTACTACGTCACCCGCGCCGACCGGCGCTTCGTGCCCACCGAGATCGGTTTCCTCGTCTGTGACCTGCTCCTGGCCCATTTCCCAGAGATCATGGACTATGGGTTCACCGCGCGCATGGAGGAGGAGCTAGACGAGATCGCGGCCGGCGAGAGGCCCTGGGTGCCGGTGCTGCGCGACTTTTGGGGACCTTTCTCCAGGACATTGCAGCAGGCCCGCCAGCAGATGCCCCCCGCCGTCATCCCGGACCAGCCCACCGGGGAGGTCTGTCCTCAGTGTGGCCGACCCCTGATCCTGAAGCTGGGGCGGTTTGGTCGGTTCTACGGCTGTACCGGGTTCCCCCAGTGCCGGTATACGAAAGGCTTTTCTTCCCAGATCGGCATCCAGTGTCCCCAATGCGGTGGTGAAATCGTGGAGCGCACCACGCGCAAGAAACGCACATTTTACGGTTGCAGCAACTATCCGGCGTGCGAATGGACAAGTTGGAAGCGGCCCATCCCGCACAAGTGCCCCTCGTGCGGGGGGATAGTGGTGGAAGAGGGGCAGAAAGGCTTTACCTGCCTGGCCTGTGAGACAACGTTCGAGAAACCACCGGGGCCAGAGCAGGATACAAGGAGGAAACCATGACCCGTACCGTCCATGCCCCCCGGGGCACCACGCTGCACTGCAAGAACTGGCTCATCGAGGCTCCCTGGCGGATGATCCAGCACAACCTGGATCCGGAGGTGGCCGGCGACCCGGCGAACCTCATCGTCTACGGCGGCCGGGGCAAGGCCGCCCGCAACTGGGAATGCTTCGATGCTATCCTGCGCGCCCTGGAGGCCCTGGAGCCAGACGAGACCCTGCTGGTCCAATCCGGCAAGCCGGTGGGCGTCGTTACCACTCATGAGGACGCCCCTCGGGTCCTCATCGCCAACTCCAACATCGTACCCCACTGGGCCACGCAGGAGAACTTTGACCAATGGGAGCAGATGGGTCTCATCATGTACGGCCAGATGACAGCCGGCAGTTGGATCTACATCGGCACGCAGGGTATCCTGCAAGGCACGTATGAGACCCTGGCCGCCGCTGCCGAACAGCACTTTGGGAAAGGCGCGTCCCTCAAAGGCCGGTTCGTCCTCACGGCCGGGCTGGGGGAGATGGGCGGCGCGCAACCCCTGGCCGTGACCATGAACGAGGGGGTAGCCCTGGTGGTGGAGGTGGACCCCTGGCGCGCCCAACGTCGGCTGGACACCGGCTACCTGGACCTGGTGGTGAGCGACCTGGAGGAAGCGATGACGCTGGTGGAGGAAGCGGTAGCGCGCGAGGAACCCCGGAGCATCGGCCTCATCGCCAACGCCGCCGACGTGCTGCCCGAACTCGTGGTGCGCGGCGTCACCCCAGACATCGTCACCGACCAGACCTGCGCCCACGACCCGCTGATGTACGTGCCCCACGGGATGAGCCTGGCCGACGCCGTGGCCCTGCGCCATAGCGATCCAGTCGAGTACCAACGGCGCAGCCTAGCTTCCATGGCCCGGCACGTGGAGGCCATGTTAGAGTTCCAACGCCGGGGCGCCGTGGTCTTTGACTATGGCAACAACCTGCGCCAACGCGCCTTCGATATGGGGGTGAAGGAGGCCTTCAGTTACCCCGGCTTTGTGCCAGCCTATATCCGCCCGCTCTTCTGCCAGGGCAAAGGCCCCTTCCGTTGGGTGGCTCTCTCCGGCGACCCAGAGGACATCTACCGCACCGACGAGGCGATCCTGGAGCTATTCCCGGACGACGAACACCTGTGCCGCTGGATTCGTCTGGCCCAGCAGCGCGTCAAGTTCCAGGGCCTGCCGTCGCGCATCTGCTGGCTGGGCTACGGTGAGCGGGCCACGGCCGGTCTGGCTTTCAACAACCTGGTGGCCGAGGGCATCGTCAAGGCCCCTATCGTTATCGGCCGGGACCACCTGGACTGCGGCTCAGTGGCCTCACCCAACCGGGAGACGGAGGGCATGAGGGATGGCTCTGATGCCATCTCCGACTGGCCGGTCCTGAATGCCCTGGCGAACGTGGCCGGCGGGGCCACCTGGGTGAGTTTTCACCACGGCGGCGGGGTGGGCATCGGCTATTCGCAGCACGCCGGGCAGGTCATCGTGGCCGATGGGACGCCGGCCGCCGCTCGCCGTCTGGAGCGCGTCCTCACCATAGACCCGGCCCTGGGCATCATGCGCCACGCCGATGCCGGCTACGAGGCGGCCATCGCCTGCGCCAGAGAGCACGGGATCAAGATACCCATGCTGAACCGGTGACCCGTCAGGTCCTCGCGGCTCGCCCCCACGCTCTGCGTGGGGGCGAAACGGAAGCGCAACTGCTGCGTGCCCACGCGGAGCGTGGGCACGAGGGAAACTATCTTGGCGCCGCTCGCCGGGCCTGGCGACGCCGGATGTAGACCACGAGCAGCACCACCCCGGCTATCACCAGGAAGGGGAGCAGACAGGTGGAATAGACGGAGAGCCAGATGCCCAGGTCAATGAGCCGTTGCATCAGGACAACCCAACTGGAGACGGCCTCGTCCAGGGTTCTGTCTGGCTGCCAACTTACCGGCGTGGGAGTGGGGGTAGGTGTGGCAGTGGGCGTCGGCGTGGGAGTGGGAGTTTCCACCACTTCCTGTTCCAGGTCCACCGTGATGGTGGAAAAAGCGGCCAGATTGGACAGATAGTTCATGCGCCCCTTGACCGTCTCGATCTCGGCCTGCACGGTCAGGAGCCGGTCGTAGACCTTGAGCACCTCTTCGGCGTTGCCGGACTTTTCCCGCACCTCGGTCATGATGGCCAGAAGCTCTTTCTCGACAGCCTGCAGGTGCTTCAACCGCGATTCCAGGTCCACGTATTCGCTCGTCACGTCCGTGCCCTCGACCCGGTAGCTGCGGACCTCTTTGGCCAGGGCACGCACGCGCTCCAGGGTCGCCTCAAAGCTGCTCACCGGGACGCGCATGACAACGGAGGCATAGAGCCGGTCGTTGCGCATCTGGGTGTGGGACGTGACGATGTACCCGCCGGCGGTGGCGGCGATGCGCGTGAGGCTGTCGAGGCTGCCCTCCACGTCCGGCACCACCAGGGACAGCGTAGCCGTCTTGACGATCATGGGCTGAGCGGTGGTGGGGATGCCTGCGCCTTCCCCGCCGATACCTCCCTCCGCCCCGCCGCCGATGGCCGGGTAGCCGCCGGTCTCTTTGGGCAGGGGATGCGCTGGCGTTGGTTGTATAGGCGCGGGCGCCTTGGTGGGCGCGGCGGCCGGCGTACCCAGCGACAATGGCGCTTCCCGGCCAAAATCCCCACCTGGGGCCGCGGTCGGGGCGGCCGGGGCCGGGCATTGGGCGCTCAACCCCAACAAGATCAGCACCAGCAGGCCCGTCAGCAACTGGCTGCGTCTCATGTTGCTTCCTCCCTTCGTGAATGGTCCCCTGCTCGCGGCGGGTTTGCAACCTGCCGCCGGCTGCTCGCCCTCACGCTCTGCGTGGGGGCGAAACGGCGGTCTCATCCCGCTGCGTGCCCACGCGGAGCGTGGGCACGAGGGAAAAACCTGAATTTCCATCTACTGAGCCTGGCGAAGGTTCGGAACCTTCGCCAGGCTATCCCTGTACCGCCCGCCGGGCCCGGCGACGCCGGACGTAGACCGCGAGCAGCACCAGACCTGCCACCACGGCGAACGGGATCAGGCATATAGAGAACACGGCCAGCCAGATGCCCAGGTCAGTGAGGAACTGGAGCAGTGTCACCAGGGCCGAGAGGGCGTTCTTGAGCGTCTGGTCCGGATACCAGCCCTTGGGCACCACTTGCGTCTCTGGCACCGTAGGCGACAGGTGCACGGTGACGGTGGACATGGCCGCCCGGTCGGTCAGGTATTTCATGCGGCCCTTGATCGTCTCGATCTCGCCCCGAATGGCCGTGATCTCGCGGTAGACGGCCAGCACGTCCTCGGCCTTGCCGCCCTTTTCCCGGGTCTCGGTCAGGATGGTCAATAGCTCCTTCTCGACGGCCTCCAGGTTCTTGAGGCGCGATTCCAGGTCCACGTACTCGGCCGTTACGTCCTCACCGCCGACGGAATCGGCCTGCACGTCGCCCAGCTTGCGCAGTTGCTCCAGGACGGCCTCGAAGGAGGCGACCGGGACGCGGATGACCACGGTTGCCAGGAGCCGGTCCCCCTGCTTCTGGGTCTTGGAGCTGGTCACGTGCCCCCCGGCCTCGACGGCGATGCGGGTGACGTCGCTGAGGCCGGCTTTGGTATCCGGCACCACCAGGGACAATTCGGCGGTCTTGATGATCAGGGGCTGGACGCCGGTGGCGCCGGTATCAGCCTCCCCACCCCCTGATCCCGTTGCCTGCCTGGCGACGAATTCCGGTTGAGCGGGTGCCAGGGGGGTGGGAACCGCCGGCGATGGAGCCAGCGCCGCTGGCGACAAACACCCCACTCCCAGGACGGCCACAACCAGTAACCCCATCAGCATTCCCATGTGTTTCATGGCGCATCTCCTCTGAATGGTATTCGCCCAATTACGAGCACCTATTAGACGCCTCCGTTCCGCGCCGGGTTCCCGCACTCTTCATCCTTTCGCTTCGCTCAAGGGTAAGCCTTCCTCCTTCCGCCTTCCGTCTTTCACCACCCCAGGCTCAGCCGGGCGATCAGCCGCTGGGACAGGCCGATCGCCTCCATCTGGGCCTGGGTCTTTTCCACCGGGTATGGCACGCGATGGTACTCGATAGTGCCCTGCTCCGTATCATAGATAGCATAACTGGCCTGGGGGTTGCCATCACGCGGCTGGCCCACGCTGCCGGGGTTGATGATGAGTCGTCGTGTGCCCAGGTGTAGCGGCTCATTGGGACGGACCAGGGCTTCGGGAAGCTCAGTGCCGACAGTACGTCCCTGTTCCAACGCGGTCAACATCTGATGGAACGGCCGGGTGACGGCCCCGTCCACCCGCTCGGCGAGCAGCAGGGGCCCCTGGAAAACCGTGGGGACATGGGTATGGCCCACCAGGCAATAGTCGGTCTGGAAATGGGCAAAGTTCTGTTGCGCGGTGCGGGGATAGAGCAGGTATTCCCACACCGGCTCCCGGGGGCTGCCGTGGACCAGGGTAAAATTGCCCTGGACGATGGTGGTGGGCAACTCGGCCAGATAGGCCAGGTTGTCTGGGGTGAGCTGCTGGCGCGTCCATTCACACACCCACCGGGCATCGTCGTTAAAGTCGGTGAGGGGGAGTTCGCCGATGACAGCCCAGTCGTGGTTGCCGGCCACCGCGATATGCGGCAGGCGGCGCAGCAACTCGATGCACTCGTTAGGGTTGGGCCCATAGCCCACCATGTCGCCCAAACACCAGATGCGGTCCACGTCTCGCAGTTCTTCCAACACGGCCTGAAACGCGGCCAGGTTGGCATGGATGTCAGAGATGATCGCATAACGCATGAAGCACTAAGTCCCGCTAAAGAAAGCCAGCCGCTGGACGACGTCCTGGGCGGCCGCCAGCAAGGGGTTGGGATAGAGGCCCAGGGCCACCATGACGAGGGCCAGGGCCAGGGTCAGGATAGCTGCCGGCTCGCCCCAGACCGTGCCGGTTGGGCGTCGAGGAGCGCCGAATAACGCGCCCCCAACGCGCACGTAGGCCAGGCTCACGCCAGCCATGCTGACGACCAGGCCAGCCCGTAACAACTGCTCGGTCGGCGACAGGGCCTCCAGGATCAGAAGCCGGCCCACAAAGCCCAGCGTCGGTGGCAGGCCGGCGATGGCCAACGCGCCGACGACCAGGCCGCCGGTGGTCCAGGGCAAGGCCCGGGCCAGGCCGCCCAACGCGCTCAGCCGATCATCCGGCGCGTGCCGGCGAATCGTGGCCACCGTGGCCGCCAGCAGGCTCAGGGTCAGGATACGACTGCTCATCTGGAGGACCACGCCGGTCAGGCCCAGGGTCGTGGCCGTGCCCACGCCCACCACCAGGAATCCCAGGTCGGCGATGGCCGAATAGGCCACGATTCGACCCAGGCGGTCCTGACCCGGGGCCAGCAGCCCGCCCACCAGGGCAGTGATCGCGCCGATAGCCAGGAGCCAGGGGATCGCCAACGGTGGCAACCAGGGCCGACTGCCCAACAGCCGCAGCACCTGGATCAACGCCACGCCGTCCACCAGGGCCAGGGCGTAGACCAGGCCGGTGATCCGCCCGTGTCCCAGGTCTGGCACCACCAGGTGAAACGGCACCACCGCCAGGATCGCGGCAAAGGCCAGGCCCCAGACAGCGGCCATGCGGTCTGGGAGGTAGGTGAAATCCGGGTTGAGCTGATAGGTCTGTTCCCAGCCGGCGACCAGGACGAAACAGACAAAGGCTGGTGCTGTTACCGCCAGGGGTTTGAGGGCGGCCGCGCTCCCCACCAGGACCGGCCGGGGCACCAACAGCATACTGGCCATCGCCAGCAGGATGAGCCAGGTGCCGGCCACCACCGTAGACTGCACCAGCAACGCCATCCCGGCCAGGGCGACGAGGGCCGGGGCCACGGCCGGCAACAGCTCATCCCCAGCAGACCGCCAGGTCAGGATCACCAGAAAAGCAGTTGCCGCCAACGTCAGCAGCAACAAGGCCCGGCTGGGCAGGTCCACGACCATTTCCAGTCCCAGAAACGTGGTTCCCCGATCCAGGGAGATGGACTGCACGGCCCTGGCCTGCAAGGTCAGTACACCCAGGGATAAGGCGGCGGCCAGGAAGCGCACGCGCCGCAAAAAGTAGATCGGCACGACGGCCAGCCACGGCAGGATCAGCAAGGTCGCCAGTTCCACGAGAGGTCCTTCAGGCGCGCTCGATGTAGGTGCCGTAGCGTGTGTCCACCCGCACCACGTCGCCGATCTCGATGAACAGGGGCACCTGGATGGTGAGGCCCGTTTCCAGCGTCGCCGGCTTGGTGCCGCCGGTGGCGGTATCGCCCTTGAAGCCCGGTTCCGTCGCCGTGACCTCCAGGTCCACGGTGATGGGCAACTCTACCTCGATCGGCTCGCCCTCGTAGCTCAGGATGTCAAGCTCCAGGTTATCCTTCAGATAGTCAATCGCCTCGGCCAGGTCTTCTTTATTCATGGCGCGTTGCTCGAACGTGTCTGTATCCATGAAATAGTACAGGTCACCGTCATGGTACAGGTATTGGACGTGAGCGCGGTCCAGTCGGGCGCGGGCAAAGCGGGACCCGGCCTGGCAGGTGTGAGTGATGGTGGCTCCGCTCCTGAGATTGCGCAGCTTCAGGCGCACCTGGGCGCTGCCCCGGGCCAGCTTGATGTGCTGCCAATCCAGGATGCGATACAACTCGCCGTCCATCTCGATGGTGAGACCCTTTTTCAGGTCGCCGGTAGTGATCATTCGTCCTCCTATGTTTTCATGGGGCGCAGATAGAGACGGGAGATAGAGAGCGGCGTTTATCTGCGCTCATCTACACCCGATGAAAAATCTGCAATCCGAATTCTAAAATCTGTTGGTCAACGTCTTGGGGCTGGTGGAGAGCACCTCCACGCCGTCGGGCCGGACCAGCACCATATCTTCCAGGCGGACGCCGCCCCAGTCGGGGATGTAGATGCCTGGTTCGATGGTGATGACGCTGTTGGCCGGGAGCGGTTTCCGGTAACGTTTGTTCGCCGTGGGCAACTCGTGGACGGCCAGGCCCACGCCGTGGCCCAGACCGTGGCCAAAGTTCTCGCCATAGCCGGCGGCGGTGATCACGTCCCGGGCCAGGGCGTCGGCGCGCCGGCCGGTCATGCCGGCCCGGATCCCGGCCTCGGCCTTCTCCTGCGCCGCCCGCACGATCTGCCAGATAGCGCGGAACTTGTCCGTCGGCTCGCCCAGGCAGAAGGTGCGCGTCAGGTCCGAGCAGTAGCCATCCACGATCACGCCCATGTCAATGGTGATCGGCTCACCCTCCTGGATGGGGCGATCGCCCGGCTCGGCGTGGGGCTTGGCGGCGTTGGGGCCGGCCGCCACGATAAAGTCGAACGAGGCTTTGTGCGCGCCGTGGGTTCTGGCCCACATTTCCAGTTCCCAGGCCACGGCCCGCTCCGTCATGCCGACCTGGACGCGGGGGGCCACGGCCATATAGGCTTCATCACCCAGGCGGACAGCCCGGCGGATGATCTCCAGCTCTGCCGGTTCCTTGACCATGCGCAGTTCCTCCACCAGCCCCTGGGTGGCGACAAAATGCACCCCCGGAGGCAAGACCTTGCGGCGCAGGCGGTGATAACGCTCTACCGTCAGGTGGGTCTTCTCGTATCCCAGGCGACGCAGCCCCTTCTCCGCCAGGGCGGACAGGCGCTCCTTCAAAGTCTCCTCCGGCTTGTCCTTGAGTTGGACCAATTCCCAGTCTGGGCACTGTTCCGCTGCCTGCACAAAGTAGCGAAAGTCCGTGGCGATGAGGGCCTCGGTGGGGGTGACGATCAGGCTGGCGTCGGGGCTGGTAAAGCCGCTCAGGTAACGGATGTTCTGGGGCTGGGTGACCAAAAGGCCGTCCAGGTGTTTCTGGGCGAGTTTGTCACGCAAGGCCGATAGTCGGTCGTTCATGTGGGTAACTCCTCTCGAAAGGGTGGCGCGTGATGCGTATAGAGTAGGGATGCGGTAATTGCTCACCTACCCTGTCCAAGTGTCATTCTGAGGCGCGAAGCGCCGAAGCCTGCCCTGAGCGAAGCCGAAGGGAATCCCGCACTTACAGGTCAGAAACGTGACTCTTCGCGCCCCTTCGCTCCGCGAAGGAGCGCTCAGAGTGACATCCTTGTCTACAGGGTGAGCAGTTACGGGATGCGCTTATACCCCTGGTAATTTTTCTGCCGCTAGAATGGCCGCTGGAGTTTTTCGCCCGCGATCCGTGCGGTCAAAATAGCCATCACAGCGGGGATGGTTCAAAATTGGTTGACAACTTTGTGACCGAAGGCCTTCATTGCCCCTCACCCCCCTTTGTCCACCCTCTCCCCCTGGCCTTGCGGCCAGGGGAGAGGGGGGATAAGGAAGGGTTTCCAGAGCAGCCAATCGCTTGAGCAGGACTTCTGTTTCCGGCAGTTGATGGACCATGGCGATAGTTTAGCACATTTCCCGTAAAATGGGTAGTCGGTTCCTTGGCGAGAGCAGGTAGTTACGTCAATCTTGTCAATCCTGTCTTATCTGGCGACCAGGGTGAGCAGTTACAATAGTAGAACGTGCCGCGTCAGGCGGAAATGACGCCAGCAACCAGCTTCTGGCAACCGGCCTCACCGCTCCAAAATATCCACCAACACCTGTCCCTGCCAGTGGGCGGCGGGTTGCAGGCCCAGGAGCCGGGCCACGGTGGGGGTCACGTCCAGGAGGCTCATGGGCGCGAGTTGCACACCGGGTCGGATGCCTCGCCCCCCGGCGATAAAGACAGCGTGCATGGTCGGCTGGAGCGGCTCATAGCCCGCCTGCCCCAGCGTGGTGACCGGGCCAAACACCTGGGTCTGGCGCAGATCGGCACTGGGCAGGTAGCCCGGCGCGGCCACCGCGATCACGTCCCCGCTATGGGGATGATTCAGGTGGATGCGGTCGGCCTCCTCGCGGCGCAGGATGAGAGGAAAGACCGGCGCGCCAGTCGCACCGCGCACGTCTTGCAGGGCGGCGATGACGGACTCGCGCACCAGGTCATGGCTCCCGGCTGCCACCAGCTTTGAGCTGACATAAATATGGACGGTGCCGCCGGAGACAACGGCATACGCCTCAGTTTGCCCCACGTCCACGCGCCAGGTTCCTGGTTCCAGGACCAACAGGCCCTGATTCACCAGGACCTGATTCACGTGGACCGCCGTATGAATCGGCGCGGTCCCCCGATCCGAGACGACGAACACGGTCGTGGTTTCCAGGTCGGTGGTGGTCAGAAGCCGGCCCAGATGCCTGTCGGCCAGGCGATAGGCTTGTCGGATATAGCCCTCGTATTCCCTGGCCCGGGCCGGCGAGTAGCCGGCCTGCTGCGTCTCCACCAGCAGGAACTGCTCCTGGGCTGTGGCCGGGCCGCCCAGCCAGACAAAGAACAGTTGTGGGTGGTAGATGCTATCCAGGTACAGGGTGGCGTCTATGATCCATTGGCCCTGGCGATCCAGCATGGTCAGGTAATCGGTCGCGCTGATCCAGCCTCGTTCCAGAGCCTGCTGGTCTGGATCAGCCGGGAAAAACCCCACCTGGGCATTCAGGGCGCGCAGCAATTCGGTGGGCGCAGCGGAGTTGTAGCAGATGTCGCTCTGGTAGATGCGAAAGTCGCCCAGGTCCGCTGAGGAGACCTTGAAGTAGGCCCCACCGTGCACGTAGGGGTCTGTTTCCAGGGCGATCCACTCGTCCAGGCGGCCGCGCGGCGTGCGCTCGTTGATGGCCTGGTCCATGTCCAACAAGAGCGTGTCATAGTTCTCCCGCCCGTCGTCGGTGGTGTCTACGAGCAGGGCATAGACGGGATACTTTTTCTCGCCGGCCTCGATGATGGGGAACGCGCTCTCCAGCCACGGGCTGAAGGAGACCGGCAGGCCGGTCCAGGCAGTAGTTGCGGTGACAACGCGGGTAAAATGCAACTGATGCAGGTTAGATTCCACGTCACGGATGCCAGGGCCGATGACGAGATCGGCCACGTGGGTGGGGACGCCGGGGTTACTGCCGGGCCAGCAGATGGTGGCCGTGCGGTGCCCCTGGCGGGTCGCGGTGGCCCAGACAGGTTCTACCGGCGTGATGGTGTCCTGGCCTCGCCAGGTCTCTTCCAGAGAGGTGCCGGGCACGTGAAAGACGTCGGCCACGACGCCGGTCGCATCGGCGTAGGCAGAGCAGGCGATAGCGGCGTGAGCCGGGGCGGTGAGGGCCGGGTAGATGGTCTGGGCGTATTCGGCCCTGACCCCGTTGGCGATGAGCCGGGCCAGGTGGGGCATATCGCCCTGCTGAAGGTATTTCTCCAGCAAGTCCGGGCGCATCCCGGCCAGGGAGACGATGATGGCGCGGGGGCCAGTGCCCGCCGGTTTGGGTGGTGCGGCAGTCGGGGATGGGGCGGCCGGCGGCGGCGTGGCCGGCAGCGGCGTCAGCCAGCGGGGTACGGCCCAGACCAGGGCCGCCAGCAGGATAATTACCACCAGGACGGCGATCACCACTTCTAAGCGTTGTCTCATGACGCAATCATAACACGATTTGCCAGACCGGGCAAGCGTCTCGCCCTGCCAGTTAAAGTACTCGTGCCCGGCGGGGGGTGATCTCATGCCCGGCGGGGGGGTGATCTCTCCCCTCGTTCCCACGCCCGGCGTGGGAAGGCCAGCCGCCTGGTTTATCTTCGCCGGCAACCCGCCTACAGGATCTCGATCTGATAGTCAATCAACTCCACATCGCGATGGGCCTGCTCGATAAAGTTGACGACGTTGGAAAGGATAGAATTGGCGTGGGCCGCGTCATTGCTCACGCAGGCGATGCCCAAGGTGGCTGCCTGCCAGGCGTCGTTATCGCCCACCTCGGCGATAGCCACCTGGAACTGGTTGCGAACCCGGGCCATAAGGGGCTTGATAGCCCGGCGTTTGCCCTTAAGGGATTGGTTGCCAACGATGCGCAGGTGTACGGTGCAGGCTCCAATGACCATGTACGTCTCCAGTGTCAGGTGACAGTCATTTTGACCCAGTCCTCCCCAGATGCCGGGTCCACAGGCCCACGATGAGGGCCACCAGCAGGAACAGCACGGTCAACGCCGGAGCATCAAAGGTCAGGTGGGAGATGTCCGGCGGCAGCAATGGCTCGTACCAGCCGGCGTTCTCTGCCCAGGCCAGCAGCCAGGCGACTGCCGCACTGAATGTTGCAATCACCAGGCCGGGCCATAACCCCAGCCCGCACGCCGCCAGGACGATGGGGACCATGAAACCAGCCGAGGCTGTGGAGGCCACGCCATAGGCAGCGACATCAGCCGTGGTCAGCAGCGTCAGCAGGATGACCAGCAGCCAGGTCGCCAGCAAGGCCCGGCCCGCACGAGCCAATGCGCCCAGGCCGGCCAGCACCGCGATCAGCAATGCCCCGGCCACCACCGTCTCACCCTGCAGATCACCACTGACGATCCAGGTCAGGATCAGGCCCCCGACCGCAGCGGTCAGGCCCAGGCAGGTGGCGATGACCAACCCGGCCCGGCCCCGGGTCAGGGTGTCTTTTGTAGCGGGCAATAGCCATTCCCAGATTCCTTTGAACCAGTTCATCAAACCCCTCCTGCCTTCAGTCGGTATCGGGTCAGGTGAGCCAATCCGGCGGCAGGTGATCGGTTCGGTTCAGATATACCAGTTCCACCCGCTCGCCGGGGAAGTCAATCCGACTCAGAGCCGTGTTGTAGAGGACAAACCAGTAGCCCTCCCGCGTGGGCATATCGAGCAGGACAGCCAACAGGTAGTTGTAGAAACCGCCATGGCTGATGACGGCCACCCGATCATCTGTGTGGCCATGCCGTGCCTTCAACCCGGCCCAGAAGCGGCGGGCGCGGGCCGGCCGCTGCTCGCGCTCTTCAAACGGCCGGTTCCACCAGCCCGCCTCGGTCACAGAATCGGGCAGGATCAGGCCAGGATAATGGGCCGCAAAATAGGCCTGGTTAGCCCCGGCCCGCCCCACGCGCTCGCCGGTGGCTTTGTCTTCCAGGTAGATACCGCCCACCTCGTGCAGGTCTTCCCAGGCCACCAGGGGCAGGCCCAGTGCCTCAGCGAGGATGGCGCCGGTGGCGACGGCCCGGATCATGAGGCTGGTGTAGAGGTGCGTGATCCCCAGGTCAGCCGTGACCAGAAAGCGCGCCAAAGCCTCCGTCTGGCGTCGCCCCAGGTCCGTCAAACCAGGGTCATCGCTGCGGCCCTCCTCAGAGCCGGTGCGCAGCCACAGGGCATTGTTCTCTGACTGACCGTGGCGAATAAAGTAGAATTGCATCAGCCCTCATCCCTGACCCAGGCGAACCGACGCCGGAGCATCTGGGGATAGTAGCGCTCCAGCACGTCATAGCCTACTCGTTGTCCCCACTGGTGGTAGACCCGGGGGTCAATGTATGACTTGAGGCTGGTGCCCAGGTTCCAGGTGCGCTTCTCGGCGGCGATGGCGGCCTGGGCCGCGATCTGGTCCCGGGCCAGCCGGGCCTGTGCCCACTGCTCCTCTGCCCGCGCCAGTTGCCGTTCGGCCCGCGCGATCCGCTGCTCATACCGGGCGTCGCGCCGGGGTGAGGGGGCGGCGGCGCGCAACGTCGCCAGAGCCTCCCGGCTGGCCTCCCATCGCGCCTGGCAGATGCGCACTCGCTCCTCGGCCCGTTCCAGCCGTTCCTGGAACCGCCGCTGACTCTGCGGCCAACTGGCTGGGGCCTTCCTGGTGTGGTTGCAGAGCACCGCCGCAGCCAGATTGGCCCGGCTGGCCGCCTCCCACTTGCGATATTCCGGCGCGTCAGCCGTCACGCCGGACCCCTCCAGGGTATCCCGCACGATCATGGTGGCGTGATGGGTGCGAAATACCTTGGCCGTCAGCCCGGGCAGAAGATCCGAGAGATAGGCGTTCACGTCACGGCTGCTGATGTCGGGAAAGAGCTGGGGTTTGTAGCGCGAGGGATGGCCGTTGGCCCGCTCATTGTTCGGGCTGGGAGGCCGGGCGTGGCGGATCAACTGCTCCAGGTTCTGGCGTACTGCCGGGGGCAACACCAGGGTCTTGTGCCACTCCACCGAGTCTTTGCCCAGGAAGGCGAACCCGGCCGTGCCATCCGGGTAGAGGGTCACATGTTCCGGGCGCAACGTGGTCGCGCCCACCGTATCTGCCTCATCCTCGTCCTTTTCATCGCCCACGCGCAGGCACAAAGCATCTATGAGATAACAGACGGTGGCGAGCATCCGCCGCCTGGGGTCCGGGTCCACCAGATCGGTTTCGATACGCGCCCGCACGGTGTCCAGATGAGCCTGCAACTCGCGCGCCTGGTCGAACTTTTGCGCCTCGCGCTCCTGTTTGATGGGGGCAGTATCGCTCAGCCAGACGTATTTGAGCTTGCCGGAGAGCTGGTCCGGCCAGCGGGCCACCCACAACGACTCTGGTTGCCAGACGATCTCAGCCCACTGACCGGGAGGCCGGGGCGCGTCGGGGCTGAGGTTGAGGGTGATGTCGGACTGGCGGGCACCTGGCTTCCAGCGTCCGCGCAGGGGATGCTGGCCCCGGCCCATAAAGATGCCGCCCGGCTCCACCACGTAATTCGCCAGTTCCACCCGTTCATCAGGCCCTCCTCTGGCGACAATGGCATAGCCATAGGTCTCGCGGAGGGCCTCGCGTTGGGCCTTGCGCGCGGCGGCCTGGGCCTTGCGTTCCGCCGGGGCTAATCCCTGGCGAGCCGCGCGCCCGGCCTCGATGGCCCGGACGGCCGGGGTCCAGTCCACTTCGTCCGCCCTCAGCGGCTCATCCAATCCGAGGGCCAGGCTGAAATCGGCCATAAAGTTCTGAACAAAAACCGGGTCTTGAACGTATGGAGTATCGTGTTTCCTGGCCCAGGCCAGGGCCATCTCCTCCTGCTGGGGGGTCAGGGCCACCGGCCGCCCCCGGATCACGAGGGTCAGGCCAAGAGGGGGCGGTGGTTCCGGCACCACGACCCCGTTATGGATTAACCGAGTTAGCATGTACCGTCCTTTAGATTCTCTGTAACTTGTGTACTGGACCCTCCTGCAGGTTTGGGCGCTAACCTGCGGGAGGGCAGGCAGTTACCAGATTATACACTAAACACCCCCGGATACACAAGAGGAGTTAAAGTCGTGGCACATTGCAACAGCGGCATGTTTATGCTATCCCCTCGTTCCCACGCTCCGCGTGGGAATGCCAGCGGGACGCTCCGCGTCGTGGGGCCAGTGCCGCGCCCACGCAGAGCGTGGGCGCGAGCACGGAGGAGTTCCCCTCATTCCCACGCTCCGCGTGGGAATGCCAGCGGGACGCTCCGCGTCGTGGGGCCAGTGCCGCGCCCACGCAGAGCGTGGGCGCGAGCACGGAGGAGTTCCCCTCGTTCCCACGCTCCGCGTGGGGATGCCAGCGGGACGCTCCGCGTCGTGGGGGCAGTGCCACGCCCACGCAGAGCGTGAGCGCGAGCACGGAGGAGTTCCCCTCGGTTGCCCCCGCCGCCACAATCGGGTATAATGTAGTTACCCAAGTGCCCACATCAGAAATGATTGCCCCATGGAAGAGATCGGTATCCGCGAACTCAAGGCCCGCGCTTCGGAAGTAGTGCGCGCGGTCAAGGAGCGCTGCGCCCGCTATCTGATCACCCAACGTGGTAGGCCGGCGGCCCTTTTGTTGCCGGTGGACGCCGTCCCGCCTCAGCCCGATCCGGATGAGGTCTGGGCGCGGTTGGAGGCGCTGGGCGAGGAGATCGCGCCCTGGCAAAGCGACAAAAGCGCGGTGGAGATCCTCTCGGAGATGGAGCGACGCCTTTACGGTTGATGCCAGCATCTTGGCGCCTTCACCCCCTCTGAACCGGCTCATCAGGCCAGCAAAGCCTTTCTGCGCCAGCTACGACAGAGTGGCGCGCCGATCATCCTGCCCGCCCTGGTCATCGTCGAGATCGCGGCGGCTATCGGACGGGGTCAGGGTAAACCCGATCTGGGCCATGCCTTTGCCCTGCAAGTCAGCCGCTTTCCGGAACTGACCCTGGTCAGCGTGGCAGCGATGCGGTGTATATGGCGGTGGTGCGCCGCTTTGGGGCCACACTGATCACGCTGGATGACGTAGCACAGGATTCATCCTGCACTGGTAACTGCCTACCCTCCCGCAGGTTCGGGCGCAATCTCCGCACTGAAGTGCGCCGCAATGAGCTGCTCGCTCTCTTGCCAGCCGCTTTCTAACCTGCGGGAGGGTGGCGGGTAGGTATTTACCTGCACTGGATGACATAGCACAGGATTGATCCTGGGCTATGATATAGAAGGTGCCTATGACCATCTCCAGCCCCTCTCTCTTTCTCCGCGCCGGTGATGTGGTCGAGTCTTCGCGCTGGCCCAAACCGCTCCAGGTGAACCTGGTCGAACCTTTGGGCGATGACTATGTGCGCCTGGTGGGGGCGCTGCTCCACAGCCAGACTCATATTGACCAGGTCTTGCCGGTGCAAGAGGCTGCGCAATTGCGCCCGCTTTACGCTTTATGTTCTACGCTTTATACCCAACATGACGAGGAGCGTGACTATGGAACCGATTCACATCGCCATCATCGGCGCGGGACGGATCGGCCGGGTCCACGCGGAGAACCTGGCTACCCGTATCCCCGGCGCCAACCTGGTCGCCGTCTCGGATGTGATTATGTCGGCGGCCGTGAAACTGTCAAAGGATTACCGGGTGCCGGCGGTCTACCAGGACTACCGGCGGATCATGGAGGACCCGGCCATCGAGGCCGTGGTCATCTGTTCCAGCACCGACACGCACGCGCAGATGATCGAGGCGGCGGCGGCGGCCGGCAAACACATCTTTTGCGAGAAGCCCATCGCCCTGGACCTGGAGCAGATTGACCGGGCGCTGGCAGCGGTGGAGCGGGCCGGGGTCAGGCTCCAGGTGGGGTTCCAACGCCGCTTTGACCCCAGCTTCCAGCGGGCGCGGGCGGTGATCGCCGCCGGACAAATCGGCGCGCCCCACATTCTGAGGATCACCAGCCGCGACCCTCAGCCGCCGCCCCTGGAGTACGTCCGGGTCTGCGGTGGCCTCTTCCTGGACATGACCATCCACGACTTTGACATGGCCCGCTTCCTCATGGGCAGCGAGGTGGAGGAGGTCTACGCTGCCTGCGGGGTGATGGTGGACCCGGCCATCGGCGAGGCCGGCGACGTGGACACGGCTGTCGTCCTGCTGCGCTTCGAGAACGGCGCGCTGGGCACCATTGACAATAGCCGCCGGGCCGTATATGGCTACGACCAGCGGGTGGAGGTGTTCGGGTCGCAGGGCATGGTGACGGTCTCTAATCGTGCCCCGGACGCCGCCGTCATCAGCGACGCCCACGGCATCCACGAGCCACTGCCCCAGTTCTTTTTCGTGGAGCGCTACGCCGACGCCTACGTGGCCGAGATGCAGGCGTTCATCGCGTGCATCCAGAAGGATACGCCGCCACCGGTCACCGGCCGCGATGGGCGCATCCCGGTGGTGATGGGCTATGCGGCCCGGCTGTCGTATGAGGAACACCGGCCGGTGCGGTTGAGTGAGGTGGAGGTAAATGTAAAACGTAAAACGTAAACCGTAAGGCGTAAGGCGTTGTCTCTTGCTCAGGCATTACGTTTTACTTTTTGCGTTTCACGTTTTAGGGGAGGGCATTCATGTACATGATCGAGACGGACAACCTGACCAAACGCTACGGCAGTCTGACGGCGGTGAGTGACCTGAACCTGCGTATCCCGGCCGGGGAGTTGTTCGGCTTTCTCGGCCCCAACGGGGCCGGCAAGACCACTACCATCAAGCTCCTGGTGGGCCTGCTGCGGCCCGACGGCGGCACGGCGCGCATCGGTGGGCACGACGTACAGCGCGAGCCGCTGGCCGCCAAAGCGCTGGTGGGATTTGTGCCGGATCAGCCCTATCTGTACGAAAAACTGACGGCCCGCGAGTTCCTGCGCTTCATGGCCGATCTGTATGGCGTGGACCCGGACCGGGCCGCCCGGCGCAGCGAGGACCTGCTGCGTTTGCTGGACCTGACCGACCGGGGCGATGAATTGATCGAGGGCTACAGCCACGGGATGCGCCAGAAGACAGCCCTGGCTGGCGCCCTCATCCATGACCCCCAGGTCTTTTTCCTGGACGAGCCTACCGTGGGCCTGGACCCCAAGAGCGCGCGGCTGATCAAGGACATCCTCCGCCAGCTCTGCGATCGGGGCGTGACGGTGTTCATGAGCACGCACATCCTGGAGATCGCCGAACGCATGTGCGACCGGGTGGGCATTATCAACCAGGGCCGGCTCATTGCCTGCGGCACGATGGAGGAATTGCGCAGCGGCATGGGCGAGACGAGCGGGGCGTCGTTGGAGGACATCTTCCTGCAGTTGACCGGCGGCGCCGAGTACGCGGAACTGGCCAGCTATCTGGCAGCATAGGCGGGGTAGAGAATGTTACGCTATACCGGATTGTTGTTAAAGTTGCGGTTTCGGCTGACCTGGAACTCCTGGCGGCGGTGGTCGTGGGGCCGCAAGCTGCTCATGATCGCCATCTTTCTGATCCTGGCGGCCACGACGGTGGGCATCTATGGGATGAGTTGGGGCGTTGGGTTGGGTCTCCGCGCGTTCCTGGGACCGGTCTTTATCGGCCGCCTGTTGCCTCTGTTCTTCCTGGCCGCCTATTTTTTCCTCTTCACCGGCGCTTTTGCCACGGCCCTGGCCGAGCTATACCTGTCCAATGACCTGGAACTCTTGCTGGCCGCCCCGATCCCCATGCGGGCTGTCTTCACCGCCAAGTTTCTGCGCGGCCTGTTGTCGAACTATGGTCTGTGGTTCTTCTTCGGCCTGCCGGCCGCGCTCGGTCTGGGAGCGGGGGCTGGCTATCACTGGCTCTATTTCCCGTTCCTGGTGTTAGTCTTTCTGGCCGTACCCCTTATCCCCAATGGGCTGGGCGCGTTGACCGTCATCGTGCTGGCGCGCTATATCCCGGCCCGGCGGCTGCGCGAGATCATCGCCGTGCTGGGAGGAGTGACGGGCGTGGCCTGTTATCTGGTAAGCCAGTTAGCCGGCCCGGCCCTCGAGCAAAACTCGATCTGGACCTCGCCGGCGCAGGCTCAGGCCCTGGCCCAGCAAGCCCTCAGCATAGACCTGTTCTTCCTGCCCAGTTCCTGGGCCGGCAATGGTCTGGCGGCGGCCGGTGCCGGCCAGTGGGATTGGGCGACGTTCTACCTGGGCCTCTTTGCCCTGGTCTCAGCGGCGGTCTATGGGTTGTGCCTGCTGGCGGCCGAGCGACTCTATTACATCGGTTGGGCCGGGTTGGGTACGGTGGCCGCGCGCCGGGCGCGCCCTGCCCCGGCCCAGAAGCGATCACACCCCACCACACGTCGCCGTCCTTTGCTACCCCCTGACATCTGGGCCGTGGCCTGGAAGGATTTCAAGTATCTGCGCCGGGATATGCGCGTCTTGATCCAGACGGCCATCTGGCCGGTGGTCGTCATCATCGTGCTCATGTCACGCATGTTCCTCCCCGGGCAAGGCCGTGAGGAACTGCCCCCAGCCGTGGCCTCTCTGGCCTCTATCGGTAGTGGCGGTATGATCCTGTTTCTCATCGCCACCATGTTCTCGCGGCTGAGCCTGGTGGCGGTGAGCCAGGAGGGGAAAAACTACTGGCTCCTGCGCACCGCCCCCTTGTCCGCCCTACGGCTGCTGGCGGGCAAGCTCGTGGTGGCCTACATCCCGCTGCTCGTGCTGGGAGCCGTACTCATGGTCATCTTCAGCCTGCTCATGGGCGAGGGCCTGGTGGAGATCGCCTGGAACCTGCTGATGATCGCCCTGGCCGGCCTGGGCATCTCAGCTATCGCGTTGGGCATGGGGGCGGCCTTTCCCCGCTTCGATTGGGACAACCCGCAGCGGGCCGTGTCCACAGCGGCCTTTTTCCTGGCGATGTTGCTCTATGGCCTGTACGTGCTGCTCATCTTCCTGGTTTTCTCCCTGCCTCGATTGATCGAATTGCTGGCCACCGGCGTGCCGTCAGGCACAGGCGAAACGTTTGCGCTGCCGGCCCTGGCCGGGTGGACCTGGGCCGGCTACGCCATCGCGCTGCCCGTGGCGCTGATCCTCACCGCCATCGCGGTCGTGGTGCCGCTGTACGTGGCCGCCCGGCGGTTGGATCAGGTGGAAGTGTGAGCCTGGCCTTGTCAATGGCCCGGCAAGGTGGTATAATACCAGCGTAGACCCTGCCGGTGGGAGAAATCCGCCGGGTCTGGTCCCACATTATTTACGAGGAGGTCCTTGCCTGTGAAAAGCCGTATCCACACCGATCAGGCCCCGGCGGCGGTGGGGCCATATTCTCAGGGCGTTCGGGTCGGCGATACAGTATACGTGGCTATGCAGCTTCCTATAGACCCGGCCAGCGGCCAGCTCGTGACCGGCGATGTGGCTGCCCAGACTGCCCAGGTGATGCGCAACATCGCCGCCATCTTGCAAGCCGCCGGGGCCTCGTGGGCCGATGTGGTCAAGACTACCGTTTATCTGGCCGACATCGGCGATTTTGCGGCGATGAACGCCGTCTATGCCGGGTTCGTGGGTGATGTGCCGCCGGCCCGGGCAGCCCTTGCCGCCCGCGATCTGCCCCGGGGCGCAGCCGTGGCCATGGATGCCCTCGCCGTGCTCGAGGGGTGAGATGGCTCCGCGATCAAGCTGCGCGTCCTCTGAAATCTATAACGCTTGGTGTGAGATATGGCGGTTGAAACCGCACCTGATGGGCGTAAACCGCCGACCGACCGCCTACGCGGTCGGTTTGAGCGTCCCCGTAGGGGGACGCCCGGCCGCCAGGACAGCCAGGCGCGACCTCGGTCGCTAATTCACACCAAGCGTTATAGTTCACGGGACGAGAACTTTAAGGCCCTGATTGTAAGGAGCTGGCGACTTTTATGAACATCCGGAACCGCAAGCGTGCTCGATACAAGTCCACCAGCCAGTCCACTCGCCCCCGGTCGCGTACCGACCAGCCAACCCCCGTGGTAACAGACGACACTGAACGCCCTTTTTCATCTGCCGACCTGGTAAAACTGGAGCGACCAGTGGGCTTCTCTATCCTGGCCGGCTTGCTGACCCTCACCGCTGTTGGGGTAGTGCTTTTCTGGTCCCTGTTACCCGCCGACAGTACCCCCAATGCGCCCACTGATCCGGCGGCGTTATACCTGGTCTGGAAACGCTCGTTCCCCCTGGCCGAAGCCTGGATGGTGCTGACCGCGATCACGGCAGCTATTGGCCTGCTGTGGATGAGAGACTGGGGTCTGCTCTTCGGGTGCCTGGCTGGTAGTGCGCTGGTCTTCCTGGGGTTGACCAGCGTATTGTTCTTCTTGCAACACGGCCTCTATAGCCCTTTGACGACGAACTGGATCATTGAGCTAATCATACATGGGTGGTGTTTGACCTTTGGGCCTTTCGTTGTCGCCTATCTCTGGGGCAAACGGGGATGGCTGTTCCAAAGTTGATGCCATTGCCCCATGCGGAGCGTGAGCATGAGGGGGGAGTGTGGGCAGGCGGGGGACGAAAAACGTTGTGGTTAGAAGAACATGGGGATCAAAGGCCCGGCGGTTGAACCCGGGCCTGGCCGGCTGGTCGCGGCAGTTACCTGCGTTCTATCGGCCCGCCGGCTACAACCCTCGCAGCCGCAGGTAGCTTTCGTAGCGTTCTGGGCTGATCTCCCCTCGTTCCAGGGCCGCCAGCACCGCGCAGCCCGGCTCTGTCAGGTGGATACAGTCGGGGAATCGGCAGTGGTCTATGTATGGGGCCAGCTCCCGAAAATAGACGTCCATATCCTCTGGGGCCACGTCCCATAGACCCAGCTCGCGCAGGCCTGGCGTATCCACGACATAGCCCCCTACGTCCAGGGAGAACCGGGTGACGCTGCTGGTCGTATGTCGTCCTTTGCCGGTGGCCGCGCTCACTTCCCGGATCGCCAGGCCCAGGCCCGGCTGCATGGCGTTCAGCAGGCTTGACTTGCCCACCCCGGATGGCCCGCAGAAGGCCGTGGTATGCCCCTGGAGCGCGGCGCGCAGATCGTCCAGGCCCTGGCCGGTGACCGCGCTGGTGAACAACACCGGGTAGCCGATGACCTGGTAGATGCGGGCCATCGTGACCACGTCGTCCGGGAGACCCAGGTCCACCTTGTTCAGGCAGATGATCGCCGGCAGTTCGGCTGCCTCGACCATGACCAGATAGCGATCCAGGAGTCGAAAGTTGGGTGGTGGTTCCTGCACGGCAAACATGGGCATGATCTGGTCCACGTTCGCCACCAGGCGTTGCCGCCGCCAGTGCCGGTCCTCCGCACCGGCCGCCCGGCGGACCAGCTCGGTCTCCGGCGGCAAGACCTCTTCGATGACCCCGGTTTGAACGTCCAGCCGGGCCACACGCACGCGATCTCCAACAGCCACCGGACCGCCGGGGTCACCGCGCCGGATCTGGAGCACGCGCTGGCGACGTTGCCGGCTCTGTGGGTAGACCAGATGCTTGCGGAGCCGGCTTCGCAGGCGGCAACACAGCACCTCTCCGTCGGCAAGCTCCACATAGTAGTGACCGCGATAGATGCGCGTTACGACGCCTTCTATTTCCATTATGACTTGTTTGACCCGTTGCCGGATACTTTCGACTCTGCGGGAGGGTAAAGGCTGAGTAGTTACCCCAAAAGCTGAAATGGGCTTGTCTTCACCCGGCGGCGATCATCGCCACAGCCGCCGCGCCCAATACGCCGGCATTATCCCCCAGCTCCGCCGGCACGATGCGTACAGCTTCAGCAGCCGTGCGAAAGGCCTGTTCCTGCACGATACGTCGCACTGGGGCGAACAGGCTCTCCCCCATATTGGCCAATCCCCCGCCGATGACCAACACCTCTGGGTTAAGCAGATTCACCAGGTTCGCCATCCCCAAACCCAGATAGAACATGGCCTGGTCAATGATCTCCTGCGCCTTGACGTCACCGGCCGCCGCTGCCTGAGTCACCAGGCGAGCCGTCAAACGGGCCGGGTCCCCGTTGCTCAGTTCGGCCAGGCGTGGGGACAGTCCCTGCGCCAGTAGTGCCCGGCCCTCGCGGGCGATGGCCGTGCCGGAGGCCAGGGCTTCCAGACACCCCAGGCGCCCGCAGCCACAACGCGGACCTTGCGGCAATATGGTTATGTGGCCCACCTCCGCCGCCCCGCCAGTGGCCCCACTATAGAGCCTGCCATCCAGGATGAACCCGCCACCGATGCCAGTGCTGACAGTGACATAGACCATGTGCCGGCTGCCCCGGCCGGCTCCAAAGCGGTGTTCGCCCAGGGCGGCCGCATTGGCATCGTTCTCCAGGAAGGTGGGCAACTCCAATGCCTGGCCGATTCGTTCGCCCAGGGGGATATTGACCCAGCCGGGCAAATTAGGCGGGGCCACGACCAGGCCCACCCGGCTATCTATGGGTCCAGGTGCCCCCACACCCACAGCGCGCACCCGGGCCGGCGCGATATCGGCCTGGGCCATCACCTGGCACGCAGCATCTACCATCCGCTCAACAACCGCTGTCGGCCCCTCAGCCGCGCGGGTCTCCCGATAATCCTGACTGACGATCCGGCCGGTTGTATCCACCAAAGCCGTATTGATCTTGGTGCCACCCAGATCAATGCCCACGAATAGATCAGCGGTCATAGTCCCCCCGTCGGTCCCGGGCCAGCCGCCACAGTCGCCAGTAGGCCACCCCGTCAAAGTACGCCAGGAGCAGGCAGAGGAGCAGGCCCCAGGCCCCATCCTGATAGCCTTTAAGGTAGAAGTACCGCCGCCGAAACTCGCGGAGGGGCTGCAATACCAGATTGTGGGGCCGGGTGCGCCAACCCTGCCGCCAGCGAGCCTCGGCCTCTAGCGTGGCGTAGCGGTCGTTCCGGGCAATAAACTCGTTCAGGTGGTCATAGTTGTAGTGGATGAGCGGGTTTTGCAGATAGCCGACCTCGCCGCCCGCCGGGAAGAGCACCAGTTCATGGACTGGCCGGGTCGGGTCGTAACGGGCCTTCTCCCTCTGCATCAGTCGGAGTTGATAATCCGGCGACCAGCCGGCACCACGCATCCAGCGGCCCATGATGATGTTACGGCGGGGCACCCACCAGCCAACCGGCGAGTCGTGCTGGATCACGGTGCGGATCTCAGCAGCCAGCTCTGGTGTCGCCCGCTCGTCAGCATCCACAAAAAAAACCCACCGGCCCCGCGCCACAGACAGGGCAAAATCTCGCTGGGCGGCAAAGTTCACCAACGCATGTTGCACCACCCGGGCGCCGCGTTCCTGAGCCAGCCTGGCCGTGCCATCGGTGCTGAGATCGTCTATCACCAGCAATTCATCGCCCCATTGCAACGTGTCCAGGCAAGCAGCGATATGACGCTCCTCATTACGAGCCAGGATCACCAGAGACAATTCGTTCACGGTTTCACATCTGGACATAGCGCAGGTTCATGGACTCTTTCCCTCGTGCCCACGCTTCATGTGGGCACGCAGCAGGGATTTGGCCACAGCCAGGCGTTCCTGACCGCGCGACCCGGCGTTTCGCACCCGTGCAGAGCGTGGGTGCGAGCAAAAATTGTACTCTCCTGAACCATCCCCACCTGAACGAGGCTGATCAACGAAAAGGCCCGGACCCGCAGGCCCTCGGGTTCGGGCTGGTTTACGATTGGGGTGAGCGATGGGATTCGAACCCACGATCTCCAGGGCCACAACCTGGCGCCTTGAACCGCTTGGCCACGCTCACCACCCTACCCTGGCACGCCTGGGGGGATTCGAACCCCCGCCCCACTGCTTAGAAGGCAGTTGCTCTGTCCACTGAGCTACAGGCGCACATCCGGCGGGCTTATTATATATCACGCCAGGGGCTAATGTCAAGCCAACTTAACATCCGTGCATAACTTCTGTCAGGGAGGGAACAAGGAGGATACTTTCACGCGCCGGGCGCACCCCGTGGACAAGAAAATCGTAGGGATAGCCGCCCGCTGGCTGGCAGCGCGTATGGAAACGCACCCTACGACTACGACCACCCGTTGTGCTCGCGCGGGGTGTGCCAACCCGCGCCGGCGGCGGGTCACCCAGTCAGGCCGCCGGCCCAGGCTGGACCGGGTGAGCCTGGCAGACCCGCCGCGAGCGACTACGAACCTGGGGTTATTAAGGGGGTGAGCCTAAGCTCACCCCCTTGTATCCCCGGCAACCTGGTGGGCGGAACAGGATTCGAACCCGTGACCTCCTCGGTGTAAGCGAGGCGCTCTATCCGGCTGAGCTATCCGCCCATATCTGATCGGATTATACCCCACTTGCAGGGTCGGCGCAAGTGCTCACACCAGCTTTTTACGGTGCAGCCCCACCCGTCGCTGGAGAGCCTCCGCGTCCAGGATGGTGACGCGGTCGCCGTCTAGCCGAATCAGGCCGCTGTTTGTGTAGGACTTGAGGACATTGTCCACGCTGCGCGCCTCGATCCCGGCCAGGCCCGCCAGTTCCCCCGGCGGCAAGGGAATGTCTATGAGAATGCCCTCGCTCACCGGCCGGCCGTAGCGGTCGGCAAGCTCCAGCAGGCGCAGGGCGACCCGGCCAAAGACGTTCAGGAAGGCCAGGCTTTCCGCATACTCGGTGGTGTGGCGCAGGCGACCGGCCAAAACCTGCATGACGCCGATGGCGATCGCCGGGCACTGCTGCACGGCGGCCAGAAAGTCCGGCCGACTCAAGCTAAAAAGCTGCGTCGGTTCCGTGGCCGTGGCCCCAGCCGAGCGCGGCTGCTCGTCCAACATGGATAACTCGCCAAAGAACTCGCCTGGTCCATAGGTGTTAAAGACGATCTCGCGGCCTTGTTCGTCCACGATAAACACCTTGACCCGGCCAGAGTGGATGATATAAATGGTATCGCCCGGCTCGCCCTGGACAAAGAGCTGCTCGCCCGATCTCAACACCCGCTTGCCCAGGCGAACGGACAGCATCTCTAGCTCATCATCAGACAGGTTCTGGAATAGAGGGATCCTTTTCAGATAGAACAACGGCGTGGTGAACATGACTGACCTCCCAGGAAGCGGCGATGAGACCCAACGTCAGGCCCAGATAGACGTTCATGCCGTGGACGTAAAGGTTGTCGAACAGGGTATGGACCAGCACGGCGACAAAGACGCCGATAACGCCGATGGTCACCGCCCGCCAGAAATGAGCTGCGGACGGGAGGCGCCGGAGCGCGCGCAGAGCCACCACAAACGCCCAGACCCACAACAGCAAATAGGCGACCAGCCCGATGATGCCCACCTCGGCCAGGAGTTGCAGATAGAAATTATGGGGATGGCCGGCCAGCGGTTCAGAGAAAGTCGGATGGACATAGTACCGCCCATAGGCCACCGGGTAGTTGCCCGGCCCCACCCCCACCCACGGGTGCGCCTCCCACATCGCCAGGGCCGTTTGCCAGAAGGCCATGCGTTGCACGGCTGCAAAGTTCTCGTCGGTGACCAAGACAGTACGGGCATCAAAGAGAGCCAGGCTTTCGACGATACTGCCCAGCCGTTCGGTGATGAAGGAGGGTAGCAGGTCTATGGCCCCCAGCGCCAGGGCTAATAAACCAACCAGCGCCAGGATTAGCAACAGGACCAGGGCCCGCCGACCCCGCAGGCTCCACACGGCGACCAGGGCCGCGCCGCAGGCCAGCCAGGCCCCCCGCGAATAGGTCATCACCAAGCCGGCTCCCAGTATCGGGACGGATACGGCGCCGGCCAACGCCAATATCCACTCAGCCCGGCAAGGGACCAGCCGGCCAGAGCAGTTCCGGTGCCACCAGGCCGTCAAAAGGGGCCACCAGAGCAAGGCCATGCTGACCGCCAGCGGCAGGATCAACCCCAGGTAGCCGCCCAGGGCGTTGGGTTGCCCAAAGGTCCCATGCGCCCGCAGATACGGGCCAAAGGCAAAGCTCGCCGGCCCTTCCCGCCGCCAGAACTGATACGCGCCCAGAGCACTCTGTGCCCACCCGGCCGCGAATAAACACAGCAGCAAAATCAGCACCCGCCGCCGGTCGGTCAGGGCGGGGGCCGCCACGACCAGGACAGCCGCCACCTCCAGCCACTTGAACGTCTCCTTGAGAGCCAGGATCGAATCCCAGGCTGACAGGAGGGCCAGGCCATAGGCCCAGAGCAGGAGCAAGACCGGGATCAGGAGCGCAGTCGGGCGGGGTTGTTCCCAGCGTGCCGCGACCCGGGCCAGCCAGGCTGCCAGCAACAAGGCCACCAGCACCTCGGTACTGCTGACGGCGAACCCGCCCAGTTCCACCTGCCGGATGGTCTCATAGGGCACGCTAAAGACCAGCGCATACAGGGCCAGGTGCGGCCGGACGAGCGCCGCCCCGCCAAAGAGCACACCGGCTACCACCAGCAGGGCCTCTGTCTGCGGCAACCAGCCGATGGCGACCCCGGCCACGAGCGCAATGAGCAGCCAGGCCAGGCTCTTTATGTCTTGGGACAGGTAAGTTGCGTTACGCCAGGCAGTCATGTGGTCAACCATCCGGCTGTCTGACAGCACAGACCATGAGATTATAGGCGGCCGGACCACAGGGTATGGCATAGCTCAGGTCGCGTAGCCAGGCCAGCAGTGCGCTCAACGGGTGTCTGGAACCCCACAGGCGCACGGCGGCGGCCTCGAGCCAGAGAGCCAGGGGATAAAGGAACAGACTGCTGCGATGCGTCCGCCGTACCTGAAACCCGGCCTGGGTCAGCAAACGTACCACCTGCGCCTGGGTATAATGGAGATGTTCGGGGGTATCTGGTGACGCCCGCTGGCCGGTGAGCCAGCGGTAAAGCCGGGGGAAGCGATACTCCAGGTTATCCGGGTCGGCGATGGTGAACAGCCCCCGGTGAGGCACGCTCAAGATCAACACTCCACCGGGGCGCATGACCCGGCCCACCTCGACCAGGGCGGCAACCTGGTGCGCCACAGGCACGTGCTCCAGTACGTCCAGCATGGTCACGGCCTCGAAAATGGCCGGGGGAAAAGGGAGTGCGGTGACACTGGCCACCTGGAAGCCGATGGCCGGGCAGGTCCGGCGAGCCTCCCGCAGAGCCGCTTCATTCACGTCTATCGCCCAGGTCTGGCCGGCCCGGCGGGCAAAGTGAACGGTAAAGTAGCCACTGGCGCAGCCCACATCCAAAATACGGTCGCTATGGAGTGGCAGCCAACGCCCGGCCCACCGCCCCCGGTCACGCAGGGGGGGATCACACGCCCAGGGCATCTTTCATCTTGTCCAGGATATTGCGGCCGCGTTGAGGGGATAGCTCTTTGCCCAGGGTCTTGCCCAGGCGGGTGAGCAACTCGCGTTGCTCATCGGTGAGGTTGGTGGGGGTAACCACATGGGTGACGACGAGTTGATCGCCGCGACCGGAGCCATGCAACCGGGGCACGCCCCGCCCTTTCAGGCGGAATGTGGTGCCGGTCTGGGTGCCGGCCGGGATCACCAATGTCGTCGGGCCGTCCACCGTGGGCACCTCGATCTCGTCCCCTAAGGCCGCCTGGGCAAAGTTCAGCGGCCACTCCAGCAGGATCGTGTCTCCCTGGCGCTGGAAATAGCGATGTTCTTTCACCTGGAGCGCCACATAGAGGTGGCCTGGCGGCCCCCCTTGCACGCCCACCTCGCCCTCGCCGGCCAGTCGGATCTGCATCCCGTTTTCCACCCCGGCCGGGATCTTGACCATCAGGCGCCGGCTCACGCGGCAGCGACCATCGCCCTGACATTGGCGGCACGGCGTGGTGACGATCTCGCCGCGCCCGCCGCAGCGGTCACAGGGCGCCACGTTCACGAACTGACCGAAGAGGCTCTGCCGCACCCGCCGCACCTCGCCGGTGCCGTGGCAGACCGGGCAGCGCATCGGCGGCGTCCCCGGCTCAGCCCCAGAGCCACGACAGGCACTACATACCTCCAGCCGGGGGACCTCGATCTCCTTCTCGCAGCCAAAGACCGCCTCCTCGAACTCGATAGTCAGGGTATAACGCAGATCACGGCCCGGCTGCGGACCGGGGCGCGGTCGCCGGCCCAGGCCGAAAAAGCTCTCAAAGATGTCGCCGAACCCCAGATCAGTAAAGGGGTCAAAGGCCGCGCTGCCCATACCACCCGGTTGAAAGGCGGCGTGCCCAAAGCGGTCATACGCCGCTCGCTTCTCCGGGTCGCTCAGTATCTCATAGGCCTCGCTGATCTCTTTGAACCGTTCCTCAGCGCCGGGTTCTTTGTTGACATCCGGGTGGCATTGGCGCGCCAGGCGACGAAAGCTGCGCTTGATCTCGTCTTCGGTGGCCGTGCGGCTTACGCCCAAAACCTCATAATAATCGCGCTTGGTCGTCCTGGTGTATGCCAATTTATCTCTCCACATGATTGTTCCGGCCAGCTCACGGGCCGGAACAAAGAATTAGGCATCATGTGTAGGGGACTAAACCCCACTCAAGCCGTTGCCTGGGCGATCAGCGCGTCTGAGATGTCCAGGTTGGTGAAAACCGCCTGCACATCATCCAGGTCTTCCAACTGCTCCATCAGGCGCATGGAACGGAGGGCGTCTTTCTCGTCCAGACTGACCATTGTCTTGGGCACCATGGACAGCTCGGCCGAGATGATGGGGGCCTGCTTCTCCAGAGCTTCCTTGACGATCTGGAACGTGGCCAGGTCTGTGCGAACCTCAACCTGCCCATCGTCAATGTTGACATCTTCGGCGCCGGCATCAATTGCCCGCAAAGCCAACTCTTCCGCATCCCGGCCCTGCGAATCCAGGATGATCAGTCCCTTGGGATCGAACAACCAGGCCACACAGCCGGTCGCGCCCAGGCTGCCACCACTGCGGGTCAAGACACTGCGCACCTCGGATACGGTGCGCCGGCGATTATCAGTGGTGGCCTGGATCAGCATGGCCACGCCGCCCGGTCCATAGCCCTCGTAAAAGACCTCCTCATACTGGTCGCCTTCACCACTACCAACACCCCGTTGAATAGCCCGTTCGATGTTATCCAGGGGCATGTTGTTCTCACGGGCTTTTTGGATCGCCAATCGCAATTTAAAATTCGTATCTGGGTCTCCACCACCCTCTCGTGCGGCAATGGTGATGGCACGAGCCAGCTTGGTGAACAACTGACCGCGCCGGGCATCGTTGGCAGCCTTTTGCCGGCGGATGGTGGCCCATTTTGAATGACCAGACATGTCTTTTATACCCCCTTTCGTTCCGAATGCCAACTCTAACAAGACCAATTTTACCACTGAACGGGCCTTTTGCCAAGCCCCTCGGCACCTGTCTCTTGTCGGGCAGCCCGCACCCCCTCACCCGGGAGCCAAGAAAAACCTCCCGCAGGCCAGAGACCTGCGGGAGGGTACAGGGCAGGCAGCTACCGGGGCTGAAAGAGGTTCGCCCTAACCTTTGACCGAGCCGGCCAGCAGGCCACGCATGAAGAACCGGCCCAGGAAGATATAGACCAACAACGTGGGCAGGGCTGCCATCAGTGCCCCGGCCATCTGGACGTTCCACTCCACCACAAACGAGCCGGCCAGGTTGTTCAATGCCACCGTCACCGGTTGCACGGCCGGCTTGCTGGTGATAGTCACGGCGAACAGAAAGTCGTTCCACACCGCCGTGAACTCCCAGATCATCACCACCACGAACCCCGGCAGCGAGATGGGGAACATGATGTGGCGGTAGATGCCCAGGATGCCAGCCCCGTCAATCCGGCCGGCTTCCAGCAACTCGTTGGGCACCACCGCGTAGTAATTGCGAAAGATCAACGTGGTGATGGGGATGCCATAGATCACATGCACCAGGATCAGGCCGGGGATCGAGCCATACAACCCCAACGTCTGCATGGTCTGCACCAGCGGGATGAGGATACTCTGATAGGGGATGAACATGCCGAACAGGAACAGCGTGAACAGGGTATCGGCGCCCCGGAACTTCCACTTGCTCAGCACATAGCCGTTCATGGAACCCAGGATGGCCGAGATGATCGTGGCCGGGATGACCAGCATCAGGCTATTGGCAAAGTTGCCCGACAGTCCCAGCACACCGTTCAACGGATCGCCCACCCAGGCCCGGATAAAGCTATCAAAGGACAGGCCCGCCGGGAGGTTCCACATGGTATCCAGGTTGACCTCGGTGAAACTCTTGAGGCCGGTGACCAGCAGCACGTAGACTGGGATCAGGTAGATGATCGAGGCCGCTGTCAACAGGAGATAGATGATCGCCCGGGTTACCATCTTGTTCATCGCTCTACCTCCGTCCGCCGGCTATAGACCAGGTAGGGCACCACCAGCACGGCCACCAGGGTTAACAACACGATGGCGATGGACGCGCCCTGGGAGAAAAAGTTGCCCCGGAACGTCGTATCGAACATGAAGTAGGCCGGCACGTCGGAGGCGAAGGCCGGGCCGGGGCCGGTCATCGCACTCACCAGGTCAAAGATCTTCAGGGAGATATGACCCAGGATGATAACTGCACTCAGGGTGATGGGTTGGAGCATGGGCAGGACTATATGCCGGTAGACCCCCCACTCGCTACACCCGTCAATCCGCGCTGCCTCGCGCAACTCCTCCGGGATACCACGCAAGCCGGCCAGATACATGGCCATAGTGTAGCCCGACATCTGCCAGGTGGCGGCAATGACCAGCGCGATGACGCCCATAGAAAGGCCGAACTTGTCGCTGGCGACCACCCCCAGGCCAATGTTGGTCAAAAACTGTCCCACCAGGCTATCGGCGGGCACGAACCAGACCGTGGGGTCGGTGTACCAGCCTGGTTTAAAATCCTTGAAGCCCAGGGCCTGCACCAGCAGGTTGACGCCGGTGCTGGGGTTGAGCAGCCAGCGCCAGACCACGCCGGTGACGATGAACGAGATGGACATGGGAAACAAAAAGATACTGCGAAAGACACCCTCGCCTTTGATGCGTTGGTCCAGGAGCACTGCCAGTCCAAAACCCAGGACCAGACAGGCAGCGATAAAGAGGAGCGTAAAGCCCACCGTGTTGCGGATATCAATCTGGAACCGTTCGTTGGCGAACAGACGGGCATAATTGTCGAGGCCGACGAACGTAAAATCTGGCAACAACGTATTCCACTTGACCAAAGAGACATAACCCGTCCAGCCGATGAAGCCATACACAAACAGCGCCACCGCAAAGATCGAGGGCACGATGAGCAGGAAGGCGATGAGGCGGTCGGTGTTCAGTCGGCGCATGAAACCCTCCCCGTCGTAAAACGTAAAACGTAATCATCACAGGCCGCGCATCACCCGCACGTTTTATGCAAAAGTGGGGCAGCCGGGCAAGCCCGACCGCCCCACTGCACGCATTCACTGGCTTATTTGCACACGCCGGCGTCCTTGCACGCCTGCACCAGGGCCGCCTGGGTGGCCGCCACGTCTTGCTTGGTCACGAACACGCCGATGGCGTCCACGTAAGCCGTCGCCCAACCCTCGGGAGCCGCCGCGCCGTGCGCCACGCTGGGGCACAGCTTGTTGGTCGCCCAGTCCTTCATGGCCGACTTCAGATAGTCATCATACTGAGCCTTGCCGCCGTCGGTGCGGGCCGGGATGGACCCCTTCAGCGGGTTAAAGGCCTCCTGACCCTCGAACGAGCCGCAGACCTTCAGCCAGTTGATGGCGTTCTCACGATGCGGCGCGCCCTTGGGCAGGCCGAAGGAGTCGGACAGCATGACAAAGATGCCCTCGGTGCCCGGGCTGGGTGCCCAACCGTAGTCGGTGAACTTCTTGGAGACAAAGTAGCCATCGGTCCAGTCGCCCATGATGGTCATGGCCGCCTTGCCATCAATCACGTATTGCGCGGCCTGGTCCCATGACAGCGCACTGTGGTCCTCGTTGACGTATTGCAGCATCTTCTTGAAGGTCTCCAGGGCCTGGGTCACCTTGGGGTCTGCCCAACTGGTCTTGCCGGTCCACAGGCCATTGTAGCCTTCCTGGCCCAGGGTCCCGGCCAGCACGTCCTCGAACAGGTGGGCCGCCGCCCAGGGGCCATTATCGCCCAGAGCCAGCGGGGTGATGCCCTTGGCCTTGAGGGCCTCCGCCACCTTGAAGAAATCGTCAAAGGTCTTGGGGGCGGTCAGGTTGTTTGCGGCAAAGATCTTCTTGTTGTACCACAGCACGTTGGAGCGGTGGATGTTCACCGGCACACTGTAGTAGTGGCCGTCTACCAGCAGGATGTCCAACAGGTCCTTGGGGAAGACCTTGTCCCAACCCTCAGACTTGTACAGGTCATCCAGCGGCTCCATCTTGCCAGCTTTAACCCAGTCGGCGATCTCCATGCCGGCGTGGACCTGGAACGAGTCGGGTGGGTCGCCACCCAACATGCGGGTCTTGAGCACGGCCTTGGCATTAGAGCCGGCGCCGCCGGCCACGGTGGCGTTGATGATCTCCACGTTGGGGTACTTCTGGCTGTAGATCTTGAACATCTGGGCCAGGCCATCGGCCTCGCCGCCGCCGGTCCACCAGGAAAAGATCTCCAGCTTGTTCTCGGCCGGCTGGCCCGGCATCGGGCACTGCGCCGCCAACATGGCGACGACTGATACCAGTGCCAATACAGCAAACAGGGTCTTGCGAGTCATCGGTTCTCCTCCTTATGGTAAGCGATATGGTGAGATTGCCCCTCCTCGCCGCCACGCTCTGCGCGGCGCCGGGGTAGCAACCCCGGCGCGCCCACGTCGAGGTTGGCGCGAGCTAAATGATGAGCCAGATGGTTTCCACAAGACGTTCGAGTTTCATCCTTCTGCTGACGGTATCACCTCCTTTCCCGCAGCCGGGGCACACTGACGGGGTCCTGCAGGATACTCTGAGTGATCAGGGCCACCGCCCCGATGGTGCAGGCATCCCGGCCATGCGCTGACGGCTCCACAGTCACCATGTGGCGGGTCTCCTTTAGCGCGCATTCGGCTACCTTTTGCCGGATGGCCGGCAAGAGGTGGTCCATGACCTCATACATGGCTCCGCCCACGACCACCAGCTTGGGGTTAAATATGTCAACCAGATTGGCGATGCCCAGGCCAACGAACGCACCGGTCTCCGCCAGGGCCTGGCAGGCCACCTCATCGCCGGCAGCGGCGGCCTGGCCGATCCGCTCGACGGTGAGGGCGACATCACCGGCCAATATCGAGGGGCGACTGGCAGCCAGGGCAGCCCGCACGCGCTCGATAAGGGCGTACTGATTGGCCAGCGTCTCCCAGCAACCGCGTTTGCCGCAGTGACAGGGCCGGGTGTGTTCGAGCGCCAGGCGAGTGTGGCCGACTTCGCCGGCGTAGCCCCCAGCCCCCCGGTAGAGCTGGCCGTTAATGCAGATACCCGCGCCGATGCCCACACCGACGATGAGATAGATGAAATCATCCACGGTGCGGGCCGCGCCGAACAACCGCTCGCCCAGGGCCGCAGCGTTGGCGTCATTGTCCACAAAGACGGGCACTTGAAATCTTTGGGCGATCATCTGCCGCAGCGGGACGTTGCGCCATTGCAGGTTGGGGGAAAAGATCAGCAAACCATCGGCCACATCTACCATGCCGGGCAGGGCCAGGCCGATGCCCAGCAGTCGCGTCCCGGCGTTCACCTGGCTCCACGCCACAGCGTCATCGAGTGTCGCCAGCACGGTCGCAATGATGGCCTCCTGACCGGCGGTGGGCACGATCTCATGGCGCGCCCGCCAGCGCACGGTGGCCAGGAAATCCGTCAGGATCACATGGATCCGATCCACCCCGATCTCGACGCCGATCATCACCCCGGCCTCGGGGTTCAGGTCCAGCAGGCGGGCCGGGCGGCCCCCGCTGGACTCGTGCTGGCCGATCTCGCGGATCAAGCCCCGCTCCTCCAGTTCGCTGACCAGGCTGGACACGGTTGTCTTGTTCAGACCTGTATCGGCGGCGATGGCGACACGGGACAGGGGGCGCGCATCCCAAACACAGCGCAGGACAGTGGAGAGATTCATGGAGCGGACGAGGGTCTGGTCGCCGGGGCGATAGGATTTTCTGACCACGGCAACTCCTTCACTTAGTTTGTGCACCCAACAAACTAAGCCTATTATAACCCATTTTCTGCCCCAAGTCAACCCCCTGCGGCGAAATTTTAAGGTTTTGTGGTTTGTTTGATCAACAAACTAACAGGCGGCCCTCCTCGCCAGCTTGTCAGCGGTCAACCGATTGTGTATAATAGCCCGGTGCGGTCCTGCGCCCCGGCGCGGGGCCGTGTTTCTACTCTTACCCCGCCGGTCGGGCCTCCAGACGACCGGCGGGGAGCCAGACCGAAAGGATGCTATATGAGAAGTCATACTGCTGTTGTGCGGCCCAGCCGGCCCCGCCGGGATGTGCGGGTGTGTTTCCCCGACGACCGCATCTTCCAGGGGCCTATTGGCACCCCGCTGGAGGCTTTCGTCAGGGTCGCCTATCCCCAGGTGACTAACCCGGTGGTCGCCGCCCTGGTCAACGATACGCTCCGCGAACTCTCGTATCCTATCACCGGCGATGCGAAGGTGCGCCCCATCTTTATGGAATCCGGCGATGGCCTGCGCGTCTACCAGAGATCGCTGTCGTTCCTGCTGATCACGGCGGCTCACGAGCTGTTCCCCCAGGCCCGCATCGTGATTGACCACTCGCTGACGGACGGCTTTTTCTGCCAGGTGGAGGGGCGCGAACCCTTCACCCCCGCTGAGCTGACCGAGATCGAGGCCCGGATGCACGACATCGTGGACCGCGATGAGCCGATCATTAAACAACAGATGCCCGTGGCCGAAGCCCAGGCCCTGTTTCGGGAGCAGGGCTATCAGGACAAGGTCCGCCTGCTGAGCTTTCGTCAAAAGAACCATGTCTCCATCTATACTCTGCGCGGGATGCGGGACTATTTTTATGGCTATATGGTTCCTTCCACCGGTTACCTGCGGCATTTCGGCCTGGTCCACTACCCGCCGGGCTTTATCCTGCGCTTTCCCACGCCGGCGCAACCCGCCGGCCTGGTCCCGTTTCAGGACAGCCCCGGCCTGGCCAACATGTTCCGCGAATACAGCAACTGGATGCAGGTGATGCGAGTCACCGATGTGGGATCGCTGAACCAGGCCATCAAAGATGGCCGCATAGACGAAGTGATCCTGGTGGCGGAGGCCCTGCACGAGCAGCGCATCAGCGCCATCGCCCAGCGCATCGCGGAGCAACGGGGCCGGGTGCGCCTGGTCCTCATCGCCGGGCCTTCCTCCTCCGGCAAGACCACCTTTGCCAGGCGGCTCATGGTGCAGTTGCTGACCCACGGCATCCGGCCCATCGCCCTGGGTCTGGATGATTATTTCGTGGACCGCGATAAGACGCCGCGTGACGAGTTTGGGGAATACGATTTTGAGGCCCTGGGGGCGTTGGACCTGCCGCTGTTCAACCAGCAATTGCTGGACCTCATGGCGGGTCGGGAGGTGACCCTGCCCCGCTACGATTTCCTGGCTGGCACGCGCATCGAGGGCGATACAGTGTCCGTGGAACCAGATGGGGTGATCCTGGCCGAGGGTATGCACGGGCTGAACCCGGCCCTGGTACCCAATATCCCCCCGGCGGTCTGCTTTCGCATCTACGCCTCGGCCCTCACCCAACTGAACATTGACCACCACAACCGCATCCCCACAGCCGACACCCGCCTGCTGCGGCGCATCGTCCGCGATGACCAGTATCGGGGTTATACAGCCCAGCAGACCATCTCCCGCTGGGCCAGCGTGCGGCGGGGCGAGGCCCGCTGGATCTTTCCCTATCAGGAAAATGCTGATGTGATGTTCAACTCGGCGTTGGTGTATGAGCTGGCGGTCCTGAAACCACTGGTGGAACCGTTATTGCGGGAGGTTGAACCGGGGACGTTGGAGTATGTGGAGGCCCGGCGTCTCCTGGCCTTCCTGGAGTGGTTCCTGCCCTATCCGTCTGACCGCGTGCCGGACAACTCGATCCTGCGCGAGTTCGTGGGCGGCTCGAATCTACAGGATTTTGGCCGGCCATTGGAGAACGGGCTGGAAGGGTAAAGAGAGGGCAAAAACAGGGGGGCAGGGTCAAATCATCTGGGTCAACTTAATGAGATAGGGCGGTTGAAACTGCGCCTTAGGGGTTTTTGCGGCGGCTTCGCCGCCGCAAAAACCCCCTATAATTACGCCTGGATGTCAGATACTATCCCTTTACAAAACAGACGCCCACTGTACCTGGCCCGGTATGAACTCCCAAAGCGGGACTTAGCTCGGCGATGAGCATCTCCCGGCACTGGACGTTCTCTTCTACCAGGCCCCGCAGCTTTTCCGCCTCGGCCGGGGCTGCTGCATGGGTGATGGCGACCTGGAATCTGGTCTGCGGATCGCTCATCTCCTGCATGATCTCCACCATGCGCTGGTAAACCTTGCAGCGGCTGCGCGCCTGTCCCAAGGCCACGATCTCCCCATCTTCCATGCTGATGAGTGGTTTGATATTCAGCAGGCTGCCCACCAGGTGCCTGGCCCGCCCGATACGGCCGCCCATGTACAGATACTTGAGCGTATCGGCGGTCATGATCATGCGGGAGCGGGGGATCATATCCTTCACCAGACTGGTGATCTGGTCCAATTTCTGCCCGGCCTGAGCCGCCCGCGCCGCCTCGATAGCCATCCAGCCATAACACATGGCCGTCTGGCGGGAGTCAATGACTTCCACCCGCGTCTGGGGATGAGTTTCCTGAAGCATCCTGGCGGCCAGTTGAGCCGCCTGATAGGCCGCGCTGCCGATAGAGGTCATGTGGATAGAGATGATCGCTGTTGTGGTCTCGGCCAGCTTCTGGTAGACCGCCAAAAAGTCGCCGGGGCCGGGGTTGGCCGTCTTGGGGAACTCGGTCGCGGTGGTCAGGTATTCGTAGAACTCCCGACGTTGCAGGTCCACCAGGTCTTTATATGCCCGCTCCTGGATGTGAACGTTATAAGGCACCACATTGATCCCCAGAGCCGCAATGAGGTCCTCAGGGATACTGGCGCAACTGTCGGTGACAACACCTGCTTTCATCGTATTTCCTTTCATCAAATTTGGTAAAGACCGCCCTAACCTGCGGGAGGGCAGGCTCTAGCCGGCCACGGCCAGGGCAAAGGCACGCTGAAAGCCAGGGGTGATCCGGGCCTGGGCCGCGTATCTTTCCTTGAGGCGATAATTGCGGGTCATCTTACGGCCGGTGCCGGCCTGCCATTGCTCCTGGTAGACCGCCAGCCGCCTGGCCGATACGTCACCCTCCTCCAGGGCCTGCGCCACCACCTGGGCCGCCAGGCGACCGGCCTCCATGGCATTGCCGATGCCGCCGCCGGTCAGGGGATCAACCTGCCGGGCAGCATCCCCCACCAGCAGCAACCCATCCGTGACCAGGCGCGGCAGGGCGGGCATGACCGGCACGCCCCCGGCGATAAAGGTTACCGGGTGGCCCCGGGCCAGACCGGGCACGCGCTCTATAAAACGATCCAGCCAGACCCGGGCCGGCTCACGGGCCAGATCGGCCTGCACGCCCAGCCCCACGTTGGCCCGGCCCTCGCCCTTCGGGAAAACCCAGGCATAGCCACCAGGCGCCACTTCCTGCCCCAGGTAATAGTCGGTGCAGGTGGGGTCTATCTCGACGCCGGCCAGCAGGTACTGGGCGCAACTCATCTGGTCACGCAACGGCACGGCCGTATCCAGCCCGGCCCATCGCCCTACCTGGCTCTCCACACCATCGGCGGCGATGACCACCCGACAGGGAAGCTCCACGCGCTGGCCGCTGCTCCCATGGCGGGCGACGACGCCGCAGACGTGACCGTTTTCCTGGAGCAAACCGAGGGCTGGCGACTTGACCCAGATGGTGGCTCCGGCCCGGCCAGCTTCCTCAGCCAGGAGCCGGTCAAAGACGCGCCGCTCCAACACGTACCCATGGGTCTGCCCCTCGTAGCGGGTTGTTGTCCAACGACCGCCCTCTACCGTGGTGATGGTGGCGGCCCGGATGGCGGCGCAGATCCAGCGGGTGTCGGGGGTGATAAAGGGGGCCAGGGCCTCGTGGGCGATGCCCTCGGCGCACCGGACCGGACTGCCGATCTCCTGGCGTTTTTCCAGGAGCAATACCCGCAGGCCGGCCTGGGCCGCCGTGCGCGCGGCGATGGCTCCTCCTGGCCCCGCACCGATCACCACCACGTCAAAGGTCGGGAGCGTCGGCCCGGCTGCGAGAGGCGGCCAGGCCGGGTCAAGGGTCAAGGCCCCGGTAGGACAGGCTGTCAGGCATGTTCCGCAGTCTGTGCAGCGTGTTTCGTCCACCACCAGACAGGTCTCGGCCAGGGTCAAGGCATCTGCCGGACACACGGCCACACAGCAGCCGCAATAAGCACAACGCTCGCGATAGATCTGAAGCATGTTCTCTCACCCGCCTCGATCAGTCCTCATGAATTACACTCGCGGCGCTCGCGCAAGACGTGAGACTGAGGGAGCTGCTGCCCCCACAGCAGGGGGAAAAAAGGGGGTTTTAGGGGTTTGGCGACGGCGGAGCCGTCGCCAAACCCCACCCCGTGGGTGATAGGGAGCAAGGAGGGCACCCGGGCTGGAAGCAAACAATGCCCTGGTGCAGATACAACGGGGCGCAGGTTCCAGGAACCTGCGCCCGTACAGCCCGGGCTACAGACGGCCGGTTTCTTTGGCCCGCTTGAGCACGTAATCCACTGCCTCCCCAACAGTATGAATCTGTTGGGCCTCCTCGTCGGAGATCTCCTCGCCGAACTCTTCTTCCATGCTCATGATCAGCTCGACCAGGTCCAGGGAATCGGCCTTGAGATCCTCACGAAAATCGGCCTCTTCCGTCACCAGGTCTGGGTCTACTCCCAGTTGCTCTACGATAATAGCCTTGATTCGCTCAAATATTTCTTGTCTGTCCATATTGTCCCCCTTTAGTTTGATGTGGTTCACTGACCAGCGCTAAGGTCCAGTGTCCGGCTCAAAGTATACCAGTCCTGCAGGTGATAGTCAAGTATAGCCTGTCACGGGGCCCACGAGACGCGCTCAGTATGCCAGTCTCCGCCCACGGTGCCGGTCCCTGGCAGGTTCAACAGCTTGCGCCGGCCGGAGCCGTCGGCGCGCATCACCCATAGGCCCCAGGATCCCCCCTCATCAGACAGGAAGGCGATATACTTGCCGTCTGGACTCCAGGCTGGCAGGCCATCCTGGGCCTCGTTATTGGTTAATTGCTTGAGGCCAGCGTCAATCTCCCCGCCGATGCGAGCGGTAAAGATCTCATAGTCGCTCCCCTGGCGGATGGACATGAATGCCAGTGTGCCGCCATGGACGGCCGGCGCAGTATCCTGGGGAGAGGAAGTGACTCGCAACGGCAGACTCCCTCCGCCGGTGGTGATATATAGTCCGCTCTCGAGATTACTGGCCCAATAATTCGAGGTCCTGAAGATGATGCGGCCGTCGGGCATCCAGGCCGGGTATTGGCCGCGCAGTCCAAACGGGCCGCCACCCGGGTCTGGCAGGGCCTGCCAGGACCTGGTTTCCAGGTTGTCCACGATGCAGATCTGCCAGCCGCCGCCAGGCGCGGCCGTGGTATCGTAGACCAGACGAGTACCCTCCGGCGACCATGAAGGGTGACTATCCTCCACATGCTTCGAGACCTCTCGCTGGTTCGAGCCGTCGGCGTTCATGACGATGAGGTGGTCCTGGAAACGCGCCTCTCCATTGACTGCCAGCAAGGTCCCGCCGGGGTTGAAGCAGGGCTGGCGCATCTTGTTCGCCACCAGGCGCGCGTTGGTGCCATCGGCGTTAACGACCCAGATGTCGTATTTTGCCGGATCATCGGCGTTACGCACCGGGAAAGCGATCTTGCCGACGAGTGGGGGCACTGTAGGCGGTTTGGTGGGCGGGATCGTGGGG
>Ga0209101_1000248_pt1 | contig 45073 bp, 34 predicted proteins | sample ConPoolayeCmetaG_FD_185481 | JGI IMG/M metagenome (GOLD analysis project Ga0209101, IMG submission 185481) | Hot spring microbial mat communities from California, USA to study Microbial Dark Matter (Phase II) - Cone Pool mat layer C metaG... ... | reverse complement strand
GACATCCAGAACCGTGGTCAGTTGGCCGCGGGCATGACGTCGTTCGATCCCCAACGCAAGCAATTGATCGACACCTGCAAGGACGTGGGAACGGTGACCGAGGTCTTTCGCCTCAATCACCGCGGCAAATACGAGAACCTGATGAAGCGATATTCGGGCATTGCGGCGATCGGGCACGTTCGGTACGCGACTTGCGGGGCGGACGACAAAGGGTATGCCCAGCCGTTCGAGCGGCACCACATCAAACGGCACAAATGGTTCAGCTTCGCCTTCAACGGGCAATTGGCCAACTATGCCGAACTGCGGGAAGAACTGCTGGCGGACCCGAACAATCATTTGGCGCGCGAGGGCGACACCGAAATCATCATGCACCTGCTCAGTTCAGCGCTTTCGCGCGACGAGCGGCCGCCCTTGGTCGAGGTGTGTGGGGAGGTCGCCTCGCGGTTCGACGGGGCGTACAGCCTGGTCTTCCTGAACGCATTGGGCGACATGATGGTCGCCCGTGATCCGTTGGGCATCAAGCCTTTGAGCTACGCGGTGGAAGGCCCCTTGTTTGCCGCGGCGAGCGAGAGCGTGGCCTTGTTGAACCTTGGCTTTTCTTCGGAGAACATCCGTTCGCTTTTGCCTGGCCAGAGCGTGACGATCATCGACGGTTGCCTGGAGGTGCAGCAATTCGCGGCCAGTCCCCGCCGGGCCCATTGTTTTTTCGAGTGGGTCTATTTTTCCAACGTGGCGAGCACGCTGGACGGCCGGAGCGTTTACATGGCCCGCAAAGCGCTCGGCGAGGAATTGGCCCGGCTCGAAACCGTCCCGCTGGATGAGGACACGGTGGTGGTGCCCGTGCCCGACACGAGCAAGGCCGCCGCGGCCGCCATGGCCTACAAGCTGGGAGTGCCGTGCCTGGAAGGCTTGATCCGGAACCGCTATAGCGGCCGCACGTTCATCGAGGGGAGCGATTCCCGGGCCAAGAAGGTCCAAACCAAATATACGCCTCTGGAGGAGGTGCTGGCGGAAAAACGGGTGATTCTCGTCGAGGATTCGATTGTCCGGGCGACGACGTTGAAAACGCTCCTGGAGCGGATATGGACGGTGGGCAGGCCCCGGGAGATTCATGTCCGTGTGGCCTGTCCGCCCATCATTTCTCCCTGCTTCTACGGCATCGACATGTCCACGTTGAGCGAGCTGTTCGCGCCGCCCTTTCTCGACGGCGGGCCGATCACTCGGGAAATCGAGGCCCGCATGGCGGCCACCCTCGGCGCGACGTCGCTCCGCTACTTGCCCCTCGAATCCATCGCCCGAGCCATCGGCCTGGACGCCGACAAGCTCTGTCAGGCCTGCATCACCGGCCAGTATCCGACGCCTTGCGGGCGTCGGCTGGCAAGGGTTGCCATCGAGAATTTTCGGCAAGGAATCGCGTGCCGCGCGTACGAGACGCCCATCGCGGGCAACGGACGCAACGGCGCCAGGTGCGTTCGTTCCGACTGGACGGCTGCCTCGGGCACGCGATGATTGGCGGCTTCGAACAGCGGTCCTGGGCCGCCCTTCCCGATCGGCTTACGCCAAGGTGTTCACCGCCGCCCCATCGGGAGCCGCGTGGATCGTGGCGAATTTCTCCAGCCAGCCCAGGCGGCGCCGCAACGAGTCCACGAGCGCCTGGGCTGACTTCGCCCCCAGTCGCTCTTCCAACTCGGCCGCGTCGCGCTCGGCCTGCTTGACTCGTCGGGCGTACATTTCCAAGAGATTCACGCGTTGGTCTGGCGCAATGCCCTCTTGGTCCAGGTCCGCGCGGATCTGGAAAAGCTCGTTGAGGTCCCTGTCCGGCAAGATCGAGGCCTGCTGGAGTTCCTCAAGCAGGCCGGAAAACGCCTTGGGCGTGATGTTCGTCACGTCATAGCCAGCCAGAATCTCGCGGAGCTTGGCCTGTGCCGCCGATTCGGCAACCCTGGCCGCGGCGGGCGTCTCGATCGCCCTCCGCGCAGCAGATTCCGAAGGCTCGCGGTTCAGACCGACCCGGGTCATGTCGGAAATGTGGGACAAAATGTTCTTGATTTGCATGAGCGTCCGCCTCCAGGGGGGGTGGGAGAGGATGGGGTGAACTTTCAGCAAACGACGGGCCAAACATTGACGCCGTTTGCGAAGACCGCCGCAATCAACACGCATCATATTGTCGCAAAACGAGTTCCGCCGCGTCGAGCCAAGCTTCTAAGAGGGCCCTGCCTCCGTCGTCGTGGTGCATTTTCTGCCGCTCGTCCGGCAAGACCAGCCGACCAGTCGCCCTCGCAACGTTCGCGCCGAGACGATGGTCGCTTGGCCGGTTTGGGCCAGGCTTTGGCGTCTGCCGATCGCCATGGAATCCATGGGATCGTGAGATCATGAGTGCCCCAACGTCATCCAGCAACGGAAGACGGGGGTCTGCCGACGGCCTTTCGCCGATCGAGCCAGCGTGGCTTGACCTCAGGCCGCGCGGCGGAATCCGGCGGCGAGCGATTCGATCCGCTCGCGAGTCAAGACCTTCACCGATTTTTCTGGATTCGTGGGCGAGGATTGTTCCCAAAGCACCAGGCTTTGAGCGTGCGTAACGCGGTGAAGGTAATAGGCTGCACGCGGAAGGAATTGACGGTCCATGGGCCAGGCGATGAGCACCACGTCGGCGATGCCCAGTTGGTTGGCCAGGACCGAGAAAACCGCCAACGGATCGCCAGGGACCAGACGGACCCCGACCCCCGTCGCCCGCAACCGCCGGTACGCCTCTTTGAGCGTCAGGCCGGGGCCATCTTCGGGCTTTCGGGCCTCGAAGGGGTCGACCCCGGTATAGCCGATCTGTTCGGCCGGATGGTGTTGCCGGGCGACTTCGATCAGTTGCAAGGCGCGCCGCGCCGTGCCGACGCCTATTTCGAGGATCTTTTGGGCGCGGCGTTCATAGACCGCCTGATAAATGGGGCGGTCCGAGGCAGGCTTGGAAAGGTGAAAAAGATGGAATAACCTCAAGCGATTACGGATGCCCAACGTCGTCCTCCGTGACCGGCGGCTGGTTTCCGTGTTGAAACAGCGACGGGCCGTGGGGCGCAAAGCTTGCCAAGTTTTCTTAGTTGAGTGGCCGCGCGGCCTTCCCCTCGGCCTGAACCCGCGCGGCTCACAATAGGTTTCGGTCAGCCGGTCGAGACAAATCGAGCCAATCCGAAAGTCTTCGCGCTGGGACCGCAAGCTACATGAGGGCCTCGGCGACGTCGGTCCACAGCACGCTCCCAGGACCGCGGATCGGAAATCCCAACCTTTTGTCCGACAGATAATTGATCAGCGGCAGCCCCTCCCGCCATCGACGGAGGTTCTCGCAGAACAGCCGCGTCACATCGTCCTGTCGGGTCTTGCTTTGTCCTCCGACGTGTGGGGTGATGATCACGTTGGGCATTTCCCAGAGGGGATTCTCGGGGGGGAGAGGCTCCGGATCGGTCACGTCCATCACCGCGCCCGCGAGGTGGCCTCCGCGCAATGCCTCGATCAGATCGTCTGTCACCACCAGCGGTCCGCGGGCCACGTTGACCAGCAGCGAGTCTCGTTTCATCCGCGCCAACGCCCTGGCGTCGAAAATCCCCCTCGTCATCTCGTTCAGCGGCAGGGCCAGCACCACGATGTCCGACTCGCCGAGGAGCTGATCGAGGCATTCGGGGGGCCAAAGGTGTTCGACGTACTCGGGTCGATCGAGGGGAAACATGTCCACCGCCAAGATTCGCGTGCGGAACACGCTGAGCAGCCGAGCCAACCTCCGCCCAACCCCGCCGAAGCCGACGATTCCAACCGTGCTGCGATGCACATCGCGCGTCGGCAGCCGCGTGAAGTCCTTGCGCTGCTGGGCGCGGAAGAAGGCAGGCAGGCTGCGGCACCAGGCGGCAATCAAGGCCACGGTGTGCTCCGCCACTTGATCGGCCAACAGGCCCGAGGCGCTGGTTACCATGACGTCCGACTCGATGACCGAGGGCACGAGGCAGTGATCCATGCCCGCCGCCGACGACTGGATCCAACGCAGTCGGCCCCGGCGGACCACGCCGTCCCAATCGACGGGCACTTTGGCGTGGCCGCAAAAAATATCGGCCTCGAACAGGGCTTGGGCAATGCGCTCCTGGCCGGCGTCGATGACCGTCGCCCCAGGCATCGCCGCCTCGATCTGGCGGATGTGCCGCGGGCTGGCCGGATAACAAAGCACGATGTTCACCGTAGTTGCTCCTCGCCGTACACCATGGCTCGTCACTTTCCACCGCGCCTCCCGTCAAACTGGAAAAGACGAGAAGGGACCCCGCGCCGTGCCGCCAGACGCCCCCTTCGCTTGAATGACGCTTGGCTTGGCGGCGCGACTCTGGCTTGCCGGTTGACCCTAGGCCGGAATGCCCTTGAGCCGGGCGTAGCGGGGCAACTGTCCGACGAGCGGACGGAGATACTCCAGGCAGGCGGGGGTGATGTCGAAGCCGTCGGGGGTGATGAACTCGTCGGGCATGGGTTTGGCGCGGGCGGCGACGTCGGCCAACGGGACGGTTTCCAGCGCCCAGCGGTAAGGATCGTTCGACTTCCGCGCGATGCTGACCATCACGCCGGTTTGGCCCTGAGCGGCCAATTCCACCGCCCGGCGGCCACAGGCGAACGCCTCCTCCAGGTCCGTTTCGCTCATGCGGTCGGCGGCGCACATCTGGAGCGACTCGCAGACCTGGAATTCGCCCCGCCAGCCGAAGGCGTCGCCGATCATGCGGTGCAGCATCATGGCCGCGCTGGTCCCGCCCATGGCCCCAAACTCGACGTTCTGGAACTTGTCGGTCGTCGTCGAGGCGCTGACCGGGCGCCCGTCGGCATAGGTAATCCCCTCGCCGCAGACCACGCTGCACCAGCCGTGCTTGTCGTGGCACGCCTTGACCGCGGCAAGGAACCGCTCGCGATCAAACGGTCGTTCGGGAAAGAGGATGATGTGGGGGGCGTCGTCCTCGGCATCCCGAGCTAGCGCGCTGGCCGCCGGCAGCCAACCCGCCGAACGGCCCACCGTCTGGAAAATCACGTATTGATCCACGCGCTTCATGTCCCGCGCCAGCATCCCCGCCTGCTTGACGGAGATCGCCACATAGCGGGCCGCGCTGCCGAAACCGGGCGTGTGGTCGGTGCCGTGCAGGTCGTTGTCCACCGTCTTGGGCACGCCGACGCCGACCAACGGGTAACCTTTTTGCCGGCAAAAGGCCTCGACGCGGTGGATGGTGTCCATCGTGTCGTTTCCGCCAATAAGGAAAAAGTAGCGGATGTCGTGCTTGCGGAGCATGGCGAGGATTGGCTCGAAGTCGGCGTCGCGGAGCTTGTGCCGCGAGCTGCCCAGCGCCGAGCTGGGCGTGGTTCGCAGTTGTTCGAGCAAGGCTGGGTCTTCCTGGCCGAGGTCGATGACATCGCCCTGCATGAATCCCTCGATGCCGAATCGCATCCCCAGCACGCGGCCCGACGCCTTCGCGTCGCGCCACGCCTGCGCCACGCCGCACAGACTGGCGTTGATGACCGTGGTGGGACCACCGCTTTGACCAATGATCGCATTACCTTGAAGCATGGTTGATTCGTCCCGTCCAAACCAAGAGGTTCCTGAAAAACTCCGCGTACCAGTTGCCCACCTCGATGAATCCGGCGGGGATCTCCTGGAACAAACGCCGGTTGCCCCAATCGACCCATCCGCCGACCCAGTGCGGGGCCACGTCGGTTGTCAGGGCGGCCGTGCGGCCTTTTCCGTACGCGCCGACCACCAAGAGCGGCGCCGATTCGCCGCGCGAAAACTCGAAAGCACCGTCCCGCAACCGCACCGAAAAATGCACGGCCCGAAGCAGCGCCTCCGCATCCGGCTTGACGCTCACCGCGTTGTATCCGCCGATGCCGGGCGGTTGGTCCCAAGGAAGGGCGTCCAACATCGGGTGCTCGCGGACCTTCTCGACGAGGCACGGCTGGGCCGAGTTGCGGCGGTCATCGCGGTCGAGCATGGCGACCGGCAGCACGTCGGCCAGCGGCGAGCGATGATACTCGCCCAGCCGCCCAAAAAAACTCTCCCAACCGCCGAACATCGCCAGCCCCGATCCACCCTCGACGCACCGGACCATGTGCTCCATCTGGCCGGTGCGGAACCGCGCCGCGGGATAATCGCTCAACACGTAGAGGGCGTATTGCCGGGAAGTGAAATCCGTGTCGGGCGGCTCGAGGCTCGGAACATGGTCGAAAGCCAACCCGAAATGGGTCATTACCCCAATCAGGTAGCTAGCGGCCCCCTGAACCGTGTCATCGCCGAGATAGCAAATGCGAGAAAGCATGGTGTCGTATAATGCAGCCAAGGGAGCGCGACAAAATAACCTGGCCAATTGCCATCCAGGAGCGCGGGCGTCCCACCCGCTACAGAACAATTAGCAGCGCGTTTCGCGCGTTACGGAGAATGCGGGCGAGACGTCCGCGCTCCGTGGAGAATGCGGGCGAGACGTCCGCGCTCCGTGAGTTGCGACCCGCGATTTACCCAGGTTGTTCTGTCTTCGCTAAATGGCAGATCGCCTTTGCAGCCGCTGCCGGCCTCCCGTTTAGCAAACGCCCGTCGGTCTTTCCTCGTTCATGACAATCCACGGACCACGCCGTGCGACGTTAATATACCAGCAAGGCCCCTTTGCCGGGAAGTCGCCCGGCCAGCGCGGTCGGCCAGGCAGTCTGGGGAGAAATGGTTATACTCCGCGCGGCCGAATATGAGTCCTTCTTATTCGAGAAACGTCTCATTTCGACGCCTGCGGAGCATAAAGGCCCGTTGACGGGCCTTCCCCGCCGCAGGCGGTCTTCGGCCCGGCGTTTGAAGCCGGGTCGCGGTTTCCATCCCGTGGCGAACCTTAAGCCCCGTTTACGGGGCTTCTCGCTGCCTTCGTGAATTGCGGGCGAGACGCCCGCGCTCCCAGATTTGCGGGCGGGATGCCCTCGCTTTGTGTTTTGCCCCAGCGAGAAGGCCCGTGAACGGGTCTCGCGCCGTGGCGTTGGTCCACGGATACCCGGCATCAATGCCGGGCTGAAGACCGCCTACGGCGGCAAACGCCTGTCAACGGGCGTCTTCGCACAACCTCTTGCCGGCCATCCTCACGCTAATTTTCCGCGCGGCCGAGAGTGAGTCCTTTTCGCGCGAAAGACATATCATCTCAAAGCGTGCGGAGTATAACCGGGGCTGCATTCGGGGAGACCGATTTGCCCGCGTGGGACTCAAAGAAGCTCTTCAATCGCCTGTCTGGCCGCGGGGCAATCGTCGCCACGTCTTGACCGATTCCCCCCCATCAAAGGCGATTCAAAGCCCGTCTGATTCTTGCCAGGCAACTTTCCTTGCCGAGGATCGCCAGCGAGTCGAACAGCCCCATTCCGACCGATTTGCCAGTTACCGCCACGCGGACGGCGTGGACGATCTCGGCCGGTTTGATCCCTTCCGCGGCCACAAAGGTTTGCATCAAGGCCTCCAGGGCCGGGGCGTCGAACAACTCGGCGGCGGCCAGACGGTCGCGGAAGCGAGCCAGACGCTCGGCGGCGCCCGGCTGCCGCATGACCTTGTCGAAATCCTTTTCGTCGTAAGCTAGCTGGTCATCGGCGACGAAGAATTCGCTGAAATTGACGATGTCGCCGGCCACTTTGATCCGATCGCCGGCCGCCTGCACGATTCGGGCAACGCGGTTGCGCACGTCCTCTCCAACCGGCATCGCCACGTACCCCGCCTTGGCAAGATAAGGCAACACCATTTCGACCTTCCTTTCCAAGGGCAGGCGGAGCATGTGTCGTTCCTGGAAGGCCATCAGCTTCTTCGGATCGAAGCTGGCCGGGGCCTTGTTCACTCGCTCCAGGGAGAAGTTGGCGATCAACTCTTCCCGGCTGAAATCCTCGGAACGGTCATCCAACGACCAGCCCAAGAGGGCCAGGTAGTTGATCAGCGCCTCGGGCAGGTAGCCGATCTGTTGGTAGAAATCGGTGATGACCGGGTTGAAGGTCTCGGGATTCGCGTCGAGTTTGATGGCCTGCGCGATTTTCCGGCCGTGCTCGACAAGATTGGCGAAATCGCGGTTTTTCAAGTACTTATCGAGCTTTCGTTTGCTCAGCTTGGTGCGGCTGCCCGGCTCGGCCACGAACGGCAGATGGGCGTAGCGGGGCAAGGGATAGCCCAGCCCCTGGGCGATGAACACCTGCCGGGGCGTGTTCGACAAGTGTTCCTCCGCCCGAATGACGTGGGTAATGCCGAATTCGTAATCGTCCACCACGCTGGCCAGATGGTACAGACAGGAGCCATCGGCTCGCTGGATGACGTGGTCCTGTTCCCGGGCCCATTCGAACTCGACCCGGCCGCGGACCAGATCATCCAGCACCAGCACCCCCTCGCGGGGCATTTTCAATCGCACGACCGCCTTGCGACCCTCGGCCTCGAATCGGGCCCGATCTTCCGGCGTCTCGGCCATCCAACGGCGGCTGTAGGTGAACGGGCGTTTTTCGCGTTCCGCGGCCTGTCGTTCGGCTTGCACTTCCTCGGCGGTGGCATAATCGCGATACGCCAGCCCGGCCCGCAACAACGCCTCCACGGCCGCCTGATACTTGGCTAGCCGCTGCGACTGATAGTACGGCGCATACGGGCCGCCGACGCCGGGGCCTTCGTCCCAGTCCAGCCCCAGCCATCTCAGCCCGCGCAGAATCGGCTCCAAGGCCTCCTCGACGTTCCGTTGCTGGTCCGTGTCGTCGATGCGAAGGATGAACTGACCCCCGTGCCGCCGCGAAAACAGCCAGCAAAACAGGGCCGTGCGAACCCCACCAATGTGCAGATACCCCGTCGGACTGGGGGCAAATCGGGTGCGAACCGTGGAAGAACCCATGTACGTGCAACTCGTGTCAAAGGAAACACTTTAAACGCCGTGGCGGCTGCTTCGAATCCGAAAGAACCTTAGAATAGACATCAATCACCTCCGATTGTCCAGGTGCGATGTCCGCACCGCGTGCGGTGAAACCATGAGGGTTCCGTCATGAAGCGGATCGTCTGTTCAGGTTGTGCTTTGCTCCTTCTGTGGACCGCGGCGTTGACCGCAGGGCAGCCGGCGCCTTTCTATCCGGACAAATCGAACGTCATGTTTTATCTCGGCGACGACGGTCAAAAGCACCCGGTAACCACCGTTGCCGACTGGCAAAAACGCCGCGAGCACATCCTCGCCAACGCCCAACTGGTCATGGGTCCGCTGCCCGACGAGTCGAAAAAAGTCCCGCTCGATGTCCAAACGGTGGAAGAGGTTTCTTTACCCAAAGCCACGCGCCGGAAGGTGCTCTACAGTCCCGAGAAAGGCGACCGGGCGCCGGCCTATCTTTTCGTCCCACACGGGATTCAAGGCCGACGGCCGGCCGTGCTCTGCCTTCATCAGACGATTTCGATGGGCAAGGGAGAGCCGGCGGGGCTGGGGGGCGACAAGCCCTACGCCCTCGAACTGGCCGAGCGCGGCTACGTGACCATCGCCCCGGATTACCCCAATTTCGGCGAGTACCGCTGCGATCCCTACGCCCTGGGCTACGCCAGCGCCACGATGAAGGGCGTGTGGAACCATATTCGGGCCGTCGATCTTTTGCGATCGATGCCTGAAGTGGATCCCGATCGGATCGCGGCCATCGGCCATTCGCTCGGCGGACACAACGCCATCTTCGCCGCCCTGTTCGACTTGCGGATCAAGGCCGTGGTGAGCAGTTGCGGGTTCAACGCTTTTCCGAAGTATTACGGGGGCAAGCTGGCGGGCTGGAGCCACCGGGGTTATATGCCGCGAATCGCCGAGCGATACGCCGCGGACCCCCGCCGAGTGCCGTTCGATTTCACCGAACTCGTGGCCGCCCTCGCGCCCCGACCGTTCTTCACCAATTCGCCATGGGGAGACGAAAACTTCGAGAAATCGGGAGTCGATGATTGCCTCAAAGCCGCGGCGCCTGTCTATGCGCTGTTCAATTCGCGCGATAACCTGGTCGCGGTCCACCCGGATTGCGGCCACAGTTTCCCGCCGGAAATTCGCCAAGCCGCCTACCAGTTTCTCGACAAAGCGCTCGGCAAACCATAGGCCTGCCTACGATTCCGGATTTCGGGGACACACACTTAATTCGCATGATCCTTTGGTTTTGGGCCGCGTTTTTGAGGGCTAAGGACACGGCCAACCATCTTCTCCAGCCGTCCAACGAACGTCTCGTCCCCTAGGTGTGTGTCCCCGAAATTTCAAAATTACGATTAATCGGGAATTAATCGCGCGGCGGCAAGAAGGGGTCGGGCATCAGCCGGCGAGTCCCTTGCGGGTTTCCCATTTGCCGCGGGTGAAATCCGGGATTTCCTGCGGCGTCCCACCCTCGGCGATCGACTTGCCGGACAGGGGGATGACCACGCTCCAGGCGGCGGCGTCGCAGGCGTCGATAGGCGGCGGGCCGCCGGATCGCACGGTCTTCAGGAACTCGTTGACCACGAAGAAATCGCCCCCGCCGTGGCCCGTGCCGGCGGCCTGTTCGCGGAACCGCGACCACATCGGGTGTTCGAACTCGTTGGCGTACTTGGAAGTCGGCTCCCAGGCGTGTCCCTGGCTGCGGCCCTCGATCCAGATGCTGTCGATCCTCGATTCGTAGCTGGCGCGAGTCCCTTGGAGGCTGTAATAGGTGGTGCTGACCACCGGGCGTGGCGACGAGATGTCGTAGCGCAGGTCGATCAGTTTCCCCTTCGCCGTGCGGATCAGCGTCGTCACCGAGTCGGTGGAGCGAAACTGGATTTGCTGCGCCGGGTGGTCTTTGGGGAAGCGACGCCGCACGTAATCCACCAGGTTCGATCGGCCGGTCGCCGCGGCCACCAGCGAGACCATGCGATCGCCGCGGTTGATGTCCATCCATTGGGCCACCGGGCCGATGGCGTGCGTCGGATAGAGGTTTCCCAAATAGTCGCGGAGCATTTCGCCGCGCCAGGTGAGCGTGCCATCGCCCTCGAACATCAAGCTCCGGCAGTCGTGCACATAGCCGCATTCGGCGTAGGTCAGTTCGCCGAACAGGCCTTTGGCGAGCATGTTGGTGATCAGCATCACGGGCTGGAAGTAGCAGCAGTTTTCGGCGAGCATGTAGATCTTGCCGGTCTCCTCGGCGGCGCGGACCAGTCCCCAGCACTCGTCCACGGTCATGGCCGCGGCCACCTCGCTCAACACGTGCTTGCCCGCGCGCATCGCGTCGATCGCCATCGTCGCGTGGACTTGCATCGGCGTGCCAAGGATCACGGCGTCCAGATCGTCGCGCTGGAGCATGCGTTGGTAGTCCTTGGGCCCTTGGGAGTAACCGGCGGGCTTTTTGCCGTCGCGGGCCTTGGCCACGAGGTCGATGGCCCTATTCAAGTGAGGCGGCTTGATGTCGCAAAGGGCGGGAACTTCGACGCCCGCCTGGAGCGCCAGTTGCAGCAGATACGTCCCCCGCGCCCCGACGCCGATCACGCCGATCCGGATCGGCGTGGATTTCTCTTCGGCAAGCGACGGCCGAGCCAATGCGGCCGCCAGTCCCGACGCGGCCCCCATGCGCAAAACATCGCGGCGAGCGAGTTGGTCGTGTCCAGTAGTCATACGATGGTTCCTCCCTTCGGTTTGCTCTGAGTTTTCTAGCAGGCGGTTCGTTGATGTGTGGTTCGGTTTGAAAAAACCTTGGGCCTATCTTGAAGTTCGCTTTTTCCCTCTGGCGAATAATCACGCCGGATCGGAATTCCTGAAAATCCCTGGCGAGTGCAGCCGCCCTCACCCCTGGCCCTTCTCCCACAAGTGGGAGAGGGGTGGTTTGGGGATACGCTTTCAATATAGACCGTTGGATGACCGGCCAGGGACTCCGTCCTCGGCAGGGCGTGCCGCAGTCGGGCGGCCATCCAATGCCTCACAGGCCGAGCATCGACCGGATGCGGGCCTTGTCGGCCGTGCCCGTGTGATCGGCCACGACCTGTCCGCCGCGGAAGACCGTCAATCTCGGGATGGCGCTCACCCCGTAGCGGACCGCCAACGCCGCTTCTCGGTCGATGTTGACCTTGACAAACTTGGCTTGCCTCGTTTCGCGGGCCAGTTCTTCGATCACCGGGTCCAGTTCTCGGCACGGGCCGCACCAATCGGCGTAGAACTCGACCAGCACGGGCGCGGGCGAACTGAGCACTTCCTGCGCGAACGTGGTCTCGTCGACATAACGCACCCGCCCCTCGCCCGCAAAGGTCGTTTTGTCGCCCGCCGCCTTCTTGGGGTCGTACGGAGTCGGCGACGGGTTGGGGATGAGGAACCAGCCCAGCGCCGCTCCGGCAAGAACCATGAGGGCAAACAAGGCTAGTCCTTTTGCCGCTTGCAGCCCGCTTCGATCCATGTTCGACCCCTCCGGCTTGGCGGCGTGCCTCGGATATTATAGACTCCGTTTCCGCCGCCGAGGATCCCGATCATGCCCAGAATTGCCGTGGCCCAGACCGTTTGCCACGTCGGAGACGTGGCGAGCAATTTGGAGCAGGCCGAGGCTTTGGTCCGCGAGGCGGGCCGCCTGCGATGCGACCTCGTGTGCTTGCCCGAACTCTTCACCACCGGACTAGCGGTGGAACGCTTTGCGGAACTGGCCGAGCCGATTCCCGGGCCGTCCAGCGAAAGACTGGGAAAAATGGCCCGGGGGGCTGGACTGTTCCTCGTGGCCGGCCTCTTGGAGAAAGACCCTGCCACTGGCTGCCTGCACAACGCGGCCGTGCTGCTTTCCCCCGATGGCGAACTGCGGGCCCGGTATCGAAAGGTGTTTCTTTACCTCGGCGAGCGAGACGTGCTCGTGCCCGGACGCGAACCGTGCCTCTGCGACGTGGGATTCTGCAAAATCGGCCTGGCCATTTGCTACGACTTCGTGTTTGCCGATTATATCCACGAGCTGGTCCGCCGCGGGGCGGAGCTTCTCGTCCATCCGACCGCGTGGCTCACCACCGAGGCGTGCCGAAAGTGGCATTACCATCCGATGGCCTATCGCGCCATGGGCATGACGCGGGCCTTGGAAAACACGGTGTACTTGCTCTCGGCGAACCTGAGCGGTCCGTTCGATCCGGCAGGCTCGCTTCAGGCCATCGGCCAGTCGGCGGTCATTGCGCCGTGGGGCGAAATCCTGGCGGAAGTCGAGTCGGGGCAGGGCGTGGCCGCGGCCGACGTCGATTTTTCGCAAGCGCCGCGATGGCGCGAAGCGGTGGCCCCTTACCTGGCTGATCGGGCGGTGTTTTCCTGGCGGCCGGGCCGGTGAACGCGGCCCGCCGTCCTCCCAGGGGATTCACGCGACAGCCTTTGGCCCCGGTGGCCTGGCGCGGTCCACTCACCCCTGGCTTCACCCGAGCAAGATCGTGGCAAGGCCGAGGTAGTAAAACAGCGTCACGATGTCGGTCATTGCCAGGGTGATGGGGCCGGAGGCGGCCTTGGGGTCGCGCTGGGCGGCGCGAAGGGCCGTGGGCACGGCGAATCCGAAAAGGGCGGCCGTGGCAACGGCCAGGCTAATGCTCGCGAGCAGACATAGGGCCACCAGGCCGTGACCCTGCCAAAGCCAAGCCACGCCGCCCACCACCCCCCCGCATGACAGTCCCAAAAGCGCGCCCATCAGGCCCTCGCGCCGCAGGGCCGCCACGATCTTCTTGCGGCTGAATTGGCCTGCCTGGTGGACCTGAAGCGTCAGCGTCAGGGACTGCATGCTCACGCTTTCCGCCAAGGCGAGGACGATGGGGATAAACATCGCAAGGACGACCACGTTGGCCAGAACTGGTTCATGCCAGGCCGCCAACAGCGCACAAGCCAGACCGCCCACGATGTTGCACATCAACCAGGGAAAACGCCCGCGAAAGGCCGCGTGCAACCTGGCCTCCCGCACCTCGGCCAGGCGAACGCCGATCAATTGAAAAACGTCCTCGCTTTCCTTTCGCGCGGCCAGGTCGGTGATTTCGTCGGTGTACAGCTCCACGTCCACAATGCCCAGAATGCGGCCATCGCGATCGACCACGGGAAGGGCAAGCAGCCGGTGCATGATGAAGAATTCGCAGGCGTCCAGCAGCGTGGCCGAGGCTGGGAGCGTGACCACGGCCCGGTGCATGATGTCGGCCACGGGGGTCTCGGGGGGGTTAAGCAGCAGACGCCGGGTGGGAAGCACGCCCACGAGCCGATCGTCCTCGTCCACGACATAGAAGTAAACAATGCGGCCGTCCACCTGACTCCTTTGGATTCGCGCCAAGGCTTCGCCCAACGTGTCGGACGCCCTGATGCGGACAAAATCCTTGCGCACGTACTTCAACACCGGCTCGTCCCCGTGGCCCGCCTTGGACAACTTTCCCATCGAGTCCTTCCTCTCGAAACCAGAAACCTCGCGCGTGCGGCGACTTCCCCGCGAGCGACGCCGAGACATCCACCGCCCTGTCCGACCCAAGCCCCTCGGAGAAGCGGCTGCGATGAATTCGTAGATCTTGCCAATTTGCTGAACTTTGCCGATTATCGTGCCGATGACGGTTTTTGGCTACCCTTCGGGTGGTGCGACGGTTCCCACGGTCAAACCGTCTCTCGGCCTTGGCGAGGCAGACGTGCTCGGCCCACGCGCCTCTTGCGGAGCGTGCCCATTCCGAAGGATGGCCGAGTGGGCCAGCGTCGAAATCCAACAATCAGCCAATCCTTTGGTAACGGGTCATGAATGCGCGGGCCATGAATGCAACGCAGTCCCTGCTTTGGGTCCTGTTGATTTGCGCTGCCTTCGGGGCGATGGGGCTGGGCGGTTGCGCTTGTACGTCCCGCGTACCAGTCAGCTTGGAGCCGCTCAACGACTGGCTTCTGTATCACGGTCGGTGCGGTTGGCGGTATCCTTATAGCTGTCCGTGCTGTCCTTACGTCGGTGCTGAAACGGTCGAAGCCGATCCCTTGAATGTCCACACTCCCGAACACCCCCAGCCGAAGTCCCCCGCCAACACGGAATCTCCGCCGAAACGTTGAGAAACCGTCCCACAAGCTGAATGGCATCCGAGGGAGGATTAGGGAGGGGCAATCTGCCAGGGAAACAAGACGGCCGGCGCCCCGCGGCAGTAGGGGGGTGGCTTAGGCAATCAGGATCACGGCGCCGTGACCATGCACCGGGGGCTGGCGGCCGGCACGGTTCAATAGGCCGGGGGAACGTCGCGGCGCGAGAAGACGAACGCGGCGATTCCGTAGGCCGCCACTCCCGTCGCCCACAAGATGGCGTTGTACTTCCAGGCCATCGGTCGGGTGACCTCGGGCTCGAGGAGGATCAGCTTTTGGGGTTCGAAGGGGGTGAGCACGGAGAGGTAGGTTAGCCACGCGCCCGGCGTCCACAGGCGGGCGACCAACTTGACGATCGACGAAACGACGAAGAATCCTCCGGCCAAAAGCGCCGTGCGCCAGCGGCTTCGATCCCAGGCGGAAAACAGGGCGGTGACGCCGGCCAGGCAAAAGGTCATCGAGAAGAGATTCACCACGCCGGGGAGGAATTGGCGGGGACTTGCAGCGTCGGGCAGCGCCACCGTGGCCAAACCCACGAGGCTGCCCAGCCAAACCGAAACCGACAGCACCAGCGCGCCGACCGCCGTGACGGTGGCCGAGGAGACGACAATCCAGGCCCGTCGCGCCGGGAGGGTCGCCAAGAAGTCCATCGTGCCGCGGCTGATCTCGCCGCTGACCACGTCCGATCCCCGGCCGATTGCCCATCCCAGGCAAACCAAAAGCGTCACCACATGGACGTACAACACGCTGATCCGGCCCGTGGCCGTGGCCAGCTTCGCCAACGGCACGCCCACCAGCGGCTCGACGAAACTGGGCAGATAGTCGAGGATGGCGACGATCATGCCGGGCCGGAACAAGCTCATCAGCCAGACGAAACACCATCCGAAGAGGATCAACAGGACGCTGCTGGCGGCCAGTTGGAGCCAGGCGTCGCGGATCGCTTTCCGCCACAGCGCGGCGTTCATCGGTCGAACCATTGCTTCAGCACATGGCGCGTGGCGATGCGGCCGGCGCGACCGATGGAGTGGGTCAGGGGAATTTCCTTCGGGCAGACGCGAACGCAATTCTGGGCGTTGCCGCACACCTGGATTCCGCCCTCGGCCACCAAGGCGTCCAGCCGCTCCCGCGACGTCATCTCGCCGATCGGGTTGGTGTTGAACAGGTCGATCTGCGCGATGGCGAACGCGCCCAGGAAGCCGCGGTCAAACGCCGCCTTTTGCCGCCGCTCGTACTCGGCGTCGGTCTCGCCCGGCTTACGCTGAATCTCGATCTTCACGTACTGCGGGCAGGCCTCCAGGCAGCAGCCGCACGTCATGCACTTGCTCAACACGTAGGCCAGCTCTTGATTGTCTTGCGATTGGCGTGGGCCGGGACCCATGTCGAGGTAGCTGTCGACCGGCAGCCAAGCGCGAATCTTCTTCAGCGTCTCGAACATCCGCGAGCGGTCGACCACCAGGTCGCGGATGACGGGAAACTTCGACATCGGCCGCAACTCGATGTGACCGGGGTGCTCCTCCAGCAGCCGGTCCACCAGCGCGGTGCACGCCTGGCGCGCCCGCCGGTTGATGACCATCGTGCACGCCCCGCAGACTTCCTCCAGGCAATTGCACTCCCACGCGACCGGCGCGACGGGCCGCCCGTCCGCGGTTCGGGCGTTGGCGGCGATGCGCTGCAAGACGCTGATCACGTTCATGTCGGGTTCGTAGGCGACGCGGTGCCGTTCCCAATAGCTGGGCTTTCCGGGACCGTCTTGACGCAGGACGACCACGTCAAACGTCTCCGGACGCCTCCGGCCGCCCTCGTGTTCTTGGCGATCTCGCGTGGTGGACATAACCTCGTCTTCTTTTGGCGCTTTGCTTGCCGAAGAATTCACCGGGCAGACGGCGTTTTCTGGCCCGCGGGAACCGGCGTCGCGGCTCGGGCGGCTTGGCGCTCCTGCCAGACCTCCTCGATCAGGCTGCCCCCGACCACGCCATAAAGCCGCGGACGCGGCGGGATCAGCGAGGTATCGACCTCCTCGTAGCTCAGTTGTGGTTCGCCGTCGGAGCCCAACGCGGCGATCGTCGTCTTGAGCCAACGCCGGTTGTTTTCCTCGAATCGGTCGCACCAGGCCTCGGCCTGGCGACGTCGCTCGGCGGCGTCCGTGGCCGAGACGTCCGGCATGGCGAACTCGGGCTTGTAATGGGCGCCGCGGCATTCGTCGCGGGCGCGGGCGCCTTTGAGGATCGTTTTGGCCAGAGGGAACATGTCGCCCAGCGCGCGGGTGAAGATCACGTTCTGGTTGGTCCAACTGCCCGTGTCGGCCAAGGCGCACCGCTTGGCCCGCTCTTCCAACTCCACCACCTCGGCGTACGCGCGGTCGAGGTCCTCGTCGTGCCGCACCACGGTGGCCGCCCGGGTCATGACCTGACCCAGTTTTTCGTGCAGGCGGTAGGGGTTCTCGCCGTCGCCGTCGCGGGCGAGCAAGGCCTTGAACCGGGCCTGGTGCTCGCGGAACGCGCGGTCGTACAACGACGACGGCTGGTCGGCCGCCTTGCTCGACAACGATTCGAGCAAGGCCACGATCCCCGGGGCGGTGATCAGCCCGCTGAAAATGCACGACACCAGCGAATTCGCCCCCAATCGGTTGGCGCCATGGTACTGGTAATCGCATTCGCCGACGGCGAAAATGCCGGGGATATTCGTCTGGTGGTTGCGGGGAGAGCCGACTTGCAGCCCCCCGTCGGCGGATCGGGCATAATCGACCCAGAGGCCGCCCATCGAGTAATGGACCGCGGGAAAAATCTTCATCGCCTGCTGGCGGGGGTCCACGCCCTGGAACTTCTCGTAGATCTCGAGAATCCCTTTCAATTTCCGGTCCAACACGTCCCGCGGCAGGTGGCTCACGTCGAGATACACGCAGAGCCGGTCCCGCTCCACGCTAAGCCCTTCCCGGGTGCAGACGTTGAAGATTTCCCGGGTCGCAATGTCGCGGGGAACCAGGTTGCCGTACTTGGGATACCGTTCTTCGAGGAAATAGTAGCGCTCGTGTTCGGGGATTTGGTGGGGTGGGCGGGGATCCTGCGGTTGGCGCGGGACCCAGATGCGGCCGCCCTCGCCGCGGGCGCTCTCGCTCATCAGCCGCAGCTTGTCGGCGCCCGGCACGGCGGTCGGATGGACCTGAATGAACTCGCCGTTGGCGTAGCGAACCCCGGCCTGGTACGTCCGGCTGACCGCGCTGCCGGTGCAGGCCATCGACATCGTCGAGCGCCCATAGATCAGCCCGCACCCCCCCGACGCAATCACCAAGGCGTCGGCCGGAAACACGCGGATTTCCATGGTCACCATGTCCTGGGCGACGCAGCCGCGGGCGACGCCCTGGTCGTCGATTACCGGACCCAAGTAATCCCAGAACTCGTGCTTGACGACCCTGCCGGCGACCTCCCAGCGACGGACCTGTTCGTCCAGCGCGTACAAAAGCTGTTGCCCGGTGGTCGCGCCCGCGAACGCGGTTCGCGCAAACAGCGTGCCTCCGAAGCGGCGTTGATCGCGGAATCCCTCGGGCGTGCGGTTGAAGGTCACGCCCAGTCGGTCCATGAGATCGATGATGCGGGGCGCCCACTGGGTCATTTCCTTGACCGGCGGCTGATGCTGGAGGAAGTCGCCGCCGTAGACCGTGTCCTCGAAGTGGCGCCACTCGGAGTCGCCGAGTTGGCGCGTGAGGCTGTTGACGCTGTTGATTCCGCCCTGGGCGCAGCAGCTATGGGACCGCCGCACGGGCGTGAGGCTGAACAGGTCGACGTCCACGCCCAACTCGGCGAGCTTCATGACCGTCGCCAGCCCGGCCAGCCCCCCGCCCACCACCGCCACTCGATGCTTCGCCATGCCTTCACGCCCTGGAGTTCCGGAGACAAGATGCCTGATTATCGCTTGGAGGACTGCTTCGGGCCGGGTTTTTGCCGCCGCAGCACGCGGCCAAGCTGCTTCTCCAACCGCTTGAGAAAATCGTCGTCCCCCAGGACCCGACCGGTCCGCTCATGCGCCCGCAACCGCTTCAATTCTTCCTCGCTCAGGCCGCTGGTCAACAAGCGACGCCAGTTGCCCGCCATGGCCAAAAGCGGCGAGACCTTCACCAAACAGTCGTCCTTGCCCTTCAGGTGCGCCAGCGCGCTGCTCCAACGATAATCGCTGGGAGCGACGACCAACTTCGCCCGAACCGGATTGAGTTCCACGTGGCAAGCCGCGGGCAGCAGGTACGGCTCATCCAGCACGAAGGAGGCGAAACGCTCCTGCCACAGGTGGCCCCGCCAGCCCTGGCGAGAATTCACGCGCCGCGTGTAACGCCGGTGCGCCTCCCCGATGGCCCGCCGCAGGCTGTCCTCCCTCTCCGGCACCGCGATCAAATGCACATGGTTGGGCATCAGGCAATAGGCCCAGATCTCCACCCCCTCCTCTCGGCACCGCTCGCTCATCAACTCCAAGTAGGCCGCATAGTCCTCCTCGGCAAAGAACGTCGGCTGCCGACGATTCCCGCGCTGGGTAACGTGGTGCGGCATCCCGGGAACGACGATTCGCGCAAGTCGAGCCATGCCACGAATCTAGCGGCGCTCTCAAAAGGCGTCAAGAGTTGTGTATACTGTCCCCGGCATTGGCCCCCCGGCATTGCCCCCCCGAACTGGCCGGCATCCGCCGTTCGCGCTGATGCCTGGCAACCCGCGCCCTGCTGGACAACCCAGCAGTGCCACCCGCCCGTGAAGCGCAGCGGAGCGGCGTGAGGTGCAAGCCCTTGTTAGGCCACGATGTTTTCATCGAGAAGCGACATTTGTAACAAATCTTCATCTGGGATTTGAGCGACTGGCACTTCTTGGAAATGTATTCCATCTTTTGTAAATGTAACCTGCGTTGTTACAAAAGACCTGTAATGCCCACTATATCGAAAGCCACCGCCACGTTTCTTTTTTTCGAGCATCTCTTTTACTGGTTGAGTAATCACGTCTCGTTTAGCACACTCTTCTCCAATCTTCGGTAATATTCTGACGGACTTAATCCCAACGTAGCAGGCTCTCATTATGGATCCCAATAGAAGATCAGAAATTTGGAGAAAATTCGCGTGCATATAATCTTCGGTATCAGGCTGATACTTCTTGTGATCAGATGGTAAGTGAGTAATAAAGGCATCTGGAGAAAAGGCGACATACTCCCTTAAAGGGCTTTTCCCATAAAAGTCATCATAGGTCAATCGCCAAACAATTCTGTCTTCATCCAACCGCCTGTGAGCAGAGTCACCGTCGGAAATTATTCTGAGCACCTCAACACGATTAGAAGCGTCATAGAGATAATGACACGCGCCCTTAAGCAATATTCGCAAAAGTGTCTCATCATGCCTGAGCTTTTGCTCTTTGCGCGAATCACCCCCATATATATTCCAATCAGCGCCTTTTGGATAAAAAATTGTAGCAACTTTGCAATTTAGTGAACGGGGAAATATCTGAGGAGATTTACTGCGCAAGGCATCTACAGCAAGAGTAATGGCCTTATGATATGCGCAATCATACTTCTTCCAAGCTCGACCGCTAATTTCAGTAAAATGTAGTTTCCCATCGCAAGCATATTCTCGGCGACAACAGATCAGTTCGGTTAAGAACATTTTCTGAGGGTGGTATTCTTCTTGGGTAATCCCAAGTAGTGGTGTCTCACTTCTAAGCGATAATTTGACAGGCACGAAAAAGAGAACATGCCCCCTCAAATGTCGACCAGGCACATCTTTGGTGTCATCGTGATAAACAACAACATGGTGAAGCAAAGTGTTACTCATCTGTCATCTTCGAAGCGTGGCCTGACGGCACCGAGCTCAGCCGCCGCGCTTCGAGGCGAGCAAAGCGAGCCGAGGGAGCAGGCGGCTGGAGCGGGTAGTTAGGACGTTTATCTCGTGGCTTTCTTTACGCCATAGCTGACCTCGGGTTCGGGGATAGCAGGGAGCTCATCCAACCATGATAAATCTCTCCCGATGACCAACTCCCTCATCGTGGCGTGATGAGTGTTTTTCATTGGAATCAAGCGCGTCTGAAACCCATGCCTGCGCGCCATTTCTTTCACCTCTTCTGCCTCATCGTACGTCATCAGAAAATCACCCACAAGTGACGCACATACCGTAAATAGATGTTCATGATCAATCTGATGATGTTTATAGAGTCGTTTGCCTGCCTTTTTCCCACCGGCAGTATAGGGAGGATCGATAAAATAGACGGCATCCTCGCATCTGGCAAACTCTATCAGCACTTTCAATCCATCATCGCGACGAAAATCAATCCTACTCACAATATCATTGAGACTGACAAATCTCTGAGCAAGCGTCTTCGGATACCATCGAGAGCCAATTCCTTTTCCATTTTCCCCACGCCTAATGAAGCGGGAGCCCTCAGCGAGTATTCCCCCATGTAACGTTCGATTCTTCAGAATCGTTTGAAATGCTTTTTCTCTCCTTGTTGTCGGGGGCCTCTGGAGTTCCTCTTCAACGTTCTCCCTCGTCATTGGAAATGTCAGAATCCGATGAGCCAGCCAGTCAGCGCCACCATTCACGGTGGTTTCCCAGACTGATGCGACCTCGTCATCCAGTTCAACCATGACTGCCATTTCAACCCAATCTTCAAAGAGCGCGGTAAGGCTAATGACCCCGCCACCAACAAACGGTTCAACCAGAATACGCGGCCTGATCTTCAGGCTGCCCATCCAACGTCGGAATGTCGGCACAAACCATGTCTTTCCGCCTGGATAGCGGAAAGGACTTCGCTGAGGGACAGAAGCGACATTCACCGGGCGCGGTAGAGATATTCCCTCGGCTAGTTCAGAAAACAATGGAAGCTGTCTCTGCATCGCCATGGTCAAAACGGCCTCTCAATAGTCTGGTTCGTTGGCGGACTCTCTAGCTGCTCGTCAAGTTTTTCCTGGAGCAACTTGATGAACTCTTCCATCCTCCCAGGCAATGGTGTGGTAATAGAAAGCAAAGCAGGCTCAAACTCAGTAAAAACCTCATCGACCTTCGTAAGACAGTATCGTCCAGGCCCATGGCCTCCTTCTGCGTGTAGTTTTAGATCATAGATGAGCCATGCAATATCAGCCTCATCTTTCGAAACTTGTTTCAGAGTGGGCAGAGTGCCAAAGAAAGTTCTGTTCAGTGCCACAGCGATTTTCTTTTTCCAATTGTGCAAGATTCCACCTTTGTAAACAAGTTGTGGAACAAGCCTCTTTCGGGAAGATGAAAGGTAATCAGGACGGGGAGAGTTCGATTCCTTGGACCAATCCATCAAAGCCCTGCCCTGCGGATCTCCCATATAATACTCGAACGGTTCGCGAACGTTGCCAGAAATGTACACAGCCTGAATCTCAAGGGCACCAAAATCAATGACCTTGCCAGTATCATCGTAGGCAACGAGCACCACATCAATGTTACCGGCAGACTTACCCGTGGCATCATTCAAACGCACTTCTGTTAGAGAAGTCCACTGCGATCCTTCCCCAAAGAAGAAAGAAGCAGCATGGTCGGTAATGATCCAATCCTGGCGGAATCGGATTGGACAAGTAATGACAGGCTCGTTCTCATGATAGATACTGCATACTCCAAGGGGGTTCTTTGCCTTGTCTTTTGTGCAATTCGGTACCTTGTTGTTGAAGGGACAGAGGCGATGAGAACGGTGCCGCTTGGCCGTTTCGGTTTGGTCTGTAACCAGATAACCGAAGACCTCGGCTAATGGCTGTTTACGATTCATGTAGATTCTTTCTAGAGATTCCGCCTTGTCCAACGACCTAACTTCGCGTTGGAATGGTCAGTGTATTGCCTGTCGGCTGCGACGTTGCGGTCTATCACGCGGGCGGCCGATCGTGGTAAGGTCTGTCGTGGCCATCGTTTGCTCGTTTCTTACGCCTCGCGCGGGGTGACAGGGTGTTTCCGCCTAGCGCCCGCCCGGAATTGGTCGGCATCCGCCGTTCGCGCTGATGCCTGGCAACCCGCGCCCTGCGGGACAAGCCAGCAGTGCCACCCGCCGACGATTCCCGCGCTGGGTAACGTGGTGCGCCGTCCCGGGAACGACGATTCGCGCAAGTCGAGCCACGCCACGAATCTAGCGGCGTTCTGAAAAGGCGTCAAGAGTTGTGTATACTGTCCCCGGAACTTCCAGGCGGGGCTTGTCGGCCGTGATCATGCCGAGAAGCGCCGCCACGCCGACGATCGCCAAAAAGACTCCGATTGCCGCGCAGGGCACGTTGGCCCAGCGCTGCGCCCTGGGACTGGTCCACACGCCCCAAGTGATGCCCATGGTCCACAGGCCGTTGGCGAAGTGATAGACGCTCGCCAGGACGCCGACGAGAAACATGGCCTGAACGGCGATCGACTGTTGGATGGCCTCGGGCGCGGTGTAGGCGTTGCGTGGATCGAATCGCCCGCCGCCCAGCGGCCGCACGACATGGTCCACCCACCACGCCGATTTGAACCAGCCGTGCATGTGGAACACGTGCCAGAGGATGAAGGCAAACGCGATCACGCCGGTCCAGCGCTGAAGCGTGTAGCGGATGTTGCCCAGGAAGGGATAGTCGGCCACGTTCCGCTTCCCGCGAGACACGATGACCAGACCTAGAAGGCCATGAAACAAGATGGGCAGGAAGATGATCGGCCACTCCAGCAACAAGACGACCGTCGTGACCCCCAATTCGTGGATCTGATCGGCCCTCCGCTGGTAAACTTCGATGCCGTCGACAATCGATGCATTGGTCAACAAATGGAACGCGAGATACCCGCCAATGGGCATCAGCCCCGTCAGCGAATGAAGACGACGAAGCACAAACTCATATCGGCCCAGAGAGGGGGCCAGGCGATTTGCCTCCACGGTCCGCCTTTCAACTGGAGGAGGATTGCTCTACGTCTTTCCGAGTGATCGACCGACTCGAAGGACACTTTTCGATTCTACGACTGGGGCATTTGCGTGACAAGAAATGGGCAATCGGGCGCTGTCAAATTGACAGGCAAGTTGGCCCTACGGGACCGGGCATGGTCCTCGGGCGGAATCCCGAAAAACGCTCTCGCGGAAGAATATGCGATGAGTTAAGATATTGTTAGCTTTTGAGTTGCAATAATTTCCTGGATTCCCTGTGGGGCGTCCAAAGTTTTGGCATTCAAATTGCAGGCGGGATTTGATGGTCCAGGGCGTAAGGGTCGTTGGCATGGCCATTGAAAGCCCCTCGCTGCTCATTACCGACGACGACGCGGCATTCCGTGAGACCCTCCAGGGGGTTTTCGAGCCGGAGGGATTCCGGACTCTGCTGGCAGGGGACGGGGAAGAAGCGCTCTCGATCGTCCGCACGCAGGTCGTGCACCTGGCCCTGCTGGACATGCACATGCCGCGGCTTGGCGGCCTGGAGACCTTGCGGCGAGTCAAGCAATTCAAGGCCCTGTTGCCTTGCATCATCCTTTCGGCCGACCTCGACGAGGACCTCATCGAGCAGGCACGGCGCGAACACGCCTTTTCCGTGGTCCGCAAGCCGGTGACGCGGTGCCAAATTACCCAGTTGGTGACGCAGGCCCTCGAACGGACGTACAACTGGCACACGCGGCGAGCGGAATGATGGCTCAATGGCCGCTGCCGCGGCGGTCGTCGATAGTGGCTCTCGATGGTTGAACCGCGGGCTGCGCCAGAGGGAGCTGGGATTCTAACCCATCCCATCTTCCGCCCGGGCAATGCCCTCGGCGCCGGGCATGTCGCTTCGATGGGGGGGCGACTTGCGCGTCGCGGCCGCCGTGCCGGGGACGATGATCGGGTTCGGGCTGTTGGCCTCGACGATCTGCCTGAGTTCCTCGGTGTCGACCGTTTCTTTTTCGATCAGGCATCGGGCCAAGGCGTCGAGGGCCTTGGATCGGGTTTCGAGGATCTGGCGCGCCTTGACCAACGATTCGTCGATGATCCGCCGGATTTCCTCGTCGATTTCCCGAGCCGTTTGTTCGCTGTGGTGGCGCTCCCGATGCGCCTCGGCCCCCGCCGCGAGGAAATCGAAACGGCTCGACTGCCGGTAAGTCACCCGGCCCAGTCGGCTCATGCCGAAATCCATGACCATGCTTCGGGCGATCTCGGTGGCCCGTTCCAGGTCGTTCTGCGCCCCGGTGGAAATGTCGGCGAAGACCATCTCCTCGGCCACGGTGCCGGCGAGCAGGACCTGGATGCGGCTTTCCAGCTCGCTTTGCGTCAAGAGGTAGCGGTCGCCCTCGGGCCGCTGGAGGGTGTAGCCCAGCGCGGCCAGACCGCGAGGAATGATCGAGACCTTGTGGACGGGATCGGTGTTGGGCAGGCTGAAGGCGACCAGGGCGTGGGCGCTTTCGTGATAGGCGACCCGTTGCTTCTCTTCCTGGTGCATGATCCTCTGACGCTTTTCCAAACCCGCCGTCACTCGCTCCACCGCCTCGTTGAACTCCTCCATGGTGACGGTGGGTTTGTTTTTTCGGGCGGCCAAGAGGGCGGCCTCGTTGACGAGGTTGGCCAGGTCGGCGCCGACGAATCCCGACGTGATGGCGGCGATTTCATGAAGGTTGACCGATTCGTCGATCTTCACGTCCTTGACGTGGACCTTGAGGATCGCCTCGCGGCCGCGCACGTCGGGGCGGTCGACCAGGACATGGCGGTCGAAGCGGCCAGGCCGGAGCAAGGCGGGATCGAGCGTTTCCGGACGGTTGGTGGCGGCCAGCACGATCACCCCGCTGTTGGAAGTGAAACCGTCCATCTCCACCAGCAGGGCGTTGAGCGTCTGCTCGCGCTCGTCATGCCCGCCCACGATGCTCGTGCCCCGGGTCTTCCCCAGGGCGTCGAGTTCGTCGATGAAGACGATGCAGGGGGCGCGGGTTTGCGCTTGCTGGAACATATCACGGACGCGGGCGGCGCCCACGCCGACGAACATTTCCACGAAATCGGAGCCGGAAAGCGAAAAGAACGGCACTCCGGCCTCGCCGGCGATGGCCTTGGCCAGCAGCGTCTTGCCCGTCCCTGGCGGCCCCACCAGAAGCACTCCCTTGGGAATCCGCCCCCCCAACACCCGAAACCGCTCCGGCGTCTTGAGGAATTCGACCACCTCGCGGACTTCCTCCACGGCCTCGTCGATTCCCGCCACGTCGTTGAACGTCACGCCAATGTCTTCCTGCACATAGAGTTTGCCGCGGCTGCGTCCAAAGGCGATGGCCGAGCCGGCGCCGCCCATCCGGCGGAGGATGAAAATCACGAGGATCACGAGGGGAACGAGCAGGATCAACGAGGTGAAATAGGAGTTCCAGACGCTCGGCGCGTCCTCGGCCCGAACGTCCGCAAATCCTTTCTCTTTAAGAAGCGAAAACAGGGCGTTGCCGTCTTCCTCCAGTCCATGGCGGGCGACGCGGAATTCCTTGGTCTGCGGCGGGACGCGATCTTTGTCGGGTCCGACCACCTCGCGGTCGATTAGCCCCGTGATTTCCGTGGGACCGATTTTCAAACGGCGGGGATTGGAGTAACGGACTTGAACGCTCTTCGGCTCGGCGCCCTCGGTGCGGACGATCGCGGCCTGGGGATTGACCTGGGGAGTTCCCTGCTCAACCAGGCGGACGAATTCCATGTAGGCGATTTCAACCGGGGACCGAGTGAACAGGCTGGCGATGAAAAGCGTGCCCACCCCCAAAGCCAGCATATACCAAAGGAGATTATTCCCCCCACTGGACGTGGGGCGACGTTCCGGGCCTCGCCGGGATGGTTCGTCGTGCTTTTGGGCCATGGACGATTCCTCAAGAAACACGGTTTACGCGGGCCTATCCTCTTTAGCATACTAATAGATGTCGGTTCGGCCCACCATCGTCGCTGCAAGCGCCAGCGTCGGGGGGGTATCTGCCAACCGGTTGCCGTAGGGTGTGAAACCACTTACAATGACCCGCTCCTTGCAATCCAGGCCCTCAAGGGACGTTTTCCATCCCGACGTTGCCTGCCGGGGCGGCTTGCCTATCTGAAATTGTTCCATGCCTGATCGTCCGAAAAACGTGGTCGTCCTAGGCTCCACAGGGAGTATAGGTCGCAGCACGCTGGAAGTGATTTCAGGCTCTTGCGGAAGCCTTCGGGCCTATGCCCTCTCGGCCCATGTCAATACGGCGACGTTGCTGGAACAGGCGAAAACTGTCCGTCCGCGGCAGATCATCGTGACCGATCCCCAGGCGGCCGCTCGACAAGACTGGTCTGAGCTTCCGCGCGAAACCGAACTTGCCGTTGGCAGTGAGGCGGTCGCCGAGGTGGTCGCCGCCCCCGAAGTGGAGATCGTCGTTTCCGCGGTGGTCGGCAGCGCTGGGCTTCACGGCACTTGGGCGGCGTTGGCGGCGGGCAAGACCGTCGCCCTGGCAAACAAGGAGAGCCTGGTTATAGGGGGGGCACTCATCACCCGATTGGCAAAAAAGCACGGCGCGGCCATCCTGCCGGTCGATAGCGAGCACAGTGCCGTCTTTCAGGCACTGCAAGCTGGGAGGGCTGACGAGGTAAGACGGGTAATTTTGACGGCTAGCGGGGGACCCTTTCGCACCTATTCAGAGGATCAGTTGTCGGCGGTCACCGTGGCCGATGCCCTCGATCACCCCACGTGGGACATGGGCCGGAAGATCACCATCGACTCGGCCACGCTGATGAACAAGGCGCTGGAAATCATCGAGGCCCGATGGTTGTTCGACCTCCGGCCAGAACAGATCGGGGTGGTCATTCACCCGCAGTCGATCGTCCATTCGCTCGTGGAGTTCATCGACGGTTCGGTGATCGCCCAGATGAGCGTGCCCGACATGAAGTTGCCCATCCAGTACGCCCTCTGTTGGCCCCACCGCAAACAAGGACTGGTGAAATCGCTGAACTGGGAACAGGTCATGCGATTGGACTTCGAGCCGCCCGATTTCGAGCGGTTCGCGGCCTTGCGGTTGGGGCTGGAAGTCGCCCGGCTGGGCGGGACCGCCGGGGCGGTGCTCAACGCCGCCAACGAAACCGCGGTCGAGGCCTTTCTGGCCGGCGAGCTGGCTTTTTGCGACATCGTCCCGTTGGTTCAGGACGTGCTCAAACATCACCATTTCGATCCCAATCCCAGCTTCGATCAATTGTTGGCCGCGGACCGTTGGGCTCGACAGGAGGCTTTACGTTGGGTGTGTGCTTAATCGCGGCGGCCTGGTCCGACCCGGTCTGGATCTGGAACGTGCTGAAGGTCGTCATCGGCCTGGGCATGGTGATCTTCGTCCACGAGCTGGGACACTTCCTGGTGGCCAAGCTCTGCGGCGTCAAATGCGAGAAGTTCTACCTGGGCTTCGACATCGCGGGCCTGAGGTTGTGGAAATTCCAGTGGGGCGAGACCGAGTATGGGATCGGCGTTCTGCCCTTGGGCGGCTACGTGAAGATGCTGGGCCAGGAGGACAACCCTTCCCGAATCCGCGAGGAAACCGAACGCGCCAGGAAGAAAGGCCACGCAAAGGACGGCGGCCAGACGGCGGATGCTTCGGTTTCGGCCGGGACCGGCGAATCCACCCGCGTCGCGGAATCGAGCGGGGCCGAATCGGCGGCTTTTGATCCGCGGAGCTACCTGGCCCAAAGCGTGCCCAAACGGATGGCGATCATTTCGGCGGGCGTGGTGATGAACGTCCTGTTTGCGTTGCTGACCGCGATTGGGGCGTATTGGCTTGGGATTTACGAGGTGGAATGCGGCGTGGGCGGCGTGATTCCCGGGGCGCCCGCCTGGCAGGCCAATCTGAAGGTCGGCGATCGAATCGCCGAAATCCGCGGTTCGCCCGTCGATCGCTACAAGGACCTCCGCGCCGCGGTGTCGGTGGGCGATATCGAAGGCGGGGTGGAGATGTTGGTGGATCGTCCGGGCGAGCCGCAGGCGATCTCGATCACCGTACACCCGAAGAAGACCGGTCCCTATCCCACGATCGGCGTGCTTCCGCCGATGACGCCGGTGCTGGACACGCGCCTGCCTGTCCTGCCCGGTTCGCCCGCGGCACAAGCCCAACCCCCTTTTCTGCCTGGCGACCGCGTCGTGGCCATTGACGAGCAACCGATCTCGAACTATGCGGACGTCCACCGCGTCCTTGCATTGCACCCCGACCGGCGGCTTACGGTGACCGTGAATCGCAAGGCGACCGGAGGAGAAGAGCGATCCGACCAGCAACCGCCAGGGCTGCTAGAAAGCGTTCAAATTGCCGTGGAAGCCGCCCCTGTGTACCAGCTCGGCATGAGCATGACCATGGGGGCCATTACGGCGATTCAGAGTGGTTCGCCGGCCGAGTCGGCGGGCATCTTGCCGGGCGACACGATCACGCACATCGACGGTCGTCCGATCGGCGATCCCCTCGCCTTGCCCGAGCGACTCCGCGTTCAAGCCTGGCAGTCGCCCATCGGAACGACGGTTGCCCTAAGGCTGCGGCGACCGGGCGAGGCGAAACCGATCGAGGCGGTGGTCAGGCTGCGCCGGCCGGATTGGTACGAGACTCCCCTCCTTCCCGGCAACCCGACCTCCGTTCCCGCCCTCGGCATCGCCTACGAAGTGCTCAACCCGGTTTCGGCGGTGGCGCCGGACGGGCCGGCGGCGAGGGCCGGGATTCGGCCGGGCGACGTGGTCGTCAAGGCCAAGCTCATCCCACTGGCCGACGACGCCATTCGCCGTTTGCCGCACGGCGGCGAATACCTCGAACTTGGCGGCAAGCGATCGTTTAGCATCGACCTGACCAAGGAACCGAACGGTTGGCCGATGTTTTTCGAGACGATGCAGAACCCCGTCTTGAGCGGAACCGTGGAATTGACCTTGGCCGACGGGCGCTCGGTCTCGATGCAGCCAGTGGCCGATCCGACCTGGTTCCATCCCGAGCGGGGGTTTTCCTTCGAGCCAAAAACCTTCTTCAGCGGCGGCCAGTCGCTGGTCCTGGCCGCGCGGCTGGGCGCCCGCGAAACGATCGACGCGATGACCTTGGTCTATCGTTTCCTCGGGAAGTTGGGCACGCAAGTGTCGCCGACCGCCTTTGGCGGGCCGATCTCGATCTTCGACATGGCCTACCGCTTCGCTTCCCAGGGCTTCGCCGATTTGCTCTTGTTCCTCACGATCATCGGCGCCAACCTGGCGGTGATCAATTTCCTGCCCATTCCCGTCCTCGACGGCGGCCACATGGTCTTCCTCGCCTATGAAGGGATCACCGGCAAGCCGCCTAGCGAGAAGGTCCACCTGACGCTGACGTACCTGGGATTGATGTTCATCCTCGGGCTGATGCTCTGGGTGCTCGGCCTGGATTTGGTGCGTTACGCCTCCTCGTTGTTCGAAAGGCTCTTCTGAGGGGGCGGGCATCGCGCGTCGGACGACGCCTTGGGCGAGGCAAACGAGTTCCCGGCACCCGTTTCGGTCCCGCGAGGGACGCCGTTTCCCGCCTCCGCATTTCCAGCGGCGACGGAGCGCAGGCCTCCGACCTTTGGCGGCCATCCGCCGCGTCCGGTCCGCGATCCTGGCGGCGGACCGTTGATTCATCTCGGTTGCCCGAGGCGGTCACACGTCGCAGATTGCCACCGCCTGTTCCAGGCTCTTCAGCGCGTCGGGCCGTTTGGGGATGAACTCTTGGCCCACGTAACCGGTAAAGCCGGTGTCGGCGATCGCCTGCATGACCTTGCGGTAATCGAGGGTCTGGGTGTCGTCGATTTCGTTGCGGCCGGGGACGCCGCCGGTGTGATAGTGGCCCCAGCATTCATGGTGCTTGCGGATGTCGGAGAGCACGTCTTCCTTCATCATCGCGGCGTGGTAGATGTCGTAGAGGACCTTGACGCGGGGCGAGCCGACCTGCTGGACGAGGGACACGCACCACCGCGTCGAGTCGGCCATGTAGTCCTTGTGGTCGTGACTGTTGAGGAACTCCAGACAAACGGTGACGTTCTTCTTCTCGGCGTAGGCGGCGATCTTTTTCAGGCCCGCGACGCAGTTCTTCAGCCCTTCCTCGTCGTCCATTCCCTCGCGATTGCCCGACATGGCGATGACGTTCGGAAAGCCCGCGGCGGCCGTGGCGTCGATATTCTCGCGAAGCTCGGCGAGAAGCTCGTCGTGGTGGGCCACGCGGTTGAGGCCCTTGGCGATGCTGGCGCAGGGGGTCATGGCGCAGATCAGGCCGTGCTTCTGGAGCGTCGGCCACTGGTCGGGGGCGACAAGCTCAATCGACTTCAGGCCCAGCTTGGCGCACGCCGCGGCGAACTGGTCCAGGTCCATCTTGGCCCGACGCAAAAAGCCGTTGTAGCACCAGAGGCAAACGGATTGCTTGATGCGGCCCTTGGCCTGGGCGGCGAACGACGTGTTGAAAAACGGCCAGCACGCGCCCGCGGCCGCGGCGACCGCCGCGCCGAGCGCCGAGCGGCGGCTGAAGGTCGGGACGCGCAAGCCGCGTCGATCCGAAAAAGCGCGCATGAGTGGTTTCTCCTTGACTGAAGACTTATCAAGTCACGGGCCGAAGGGAAGCTCGCGGTGGGGCGTTTTCCAAGGATTCGCCTCGTTCGGCTCCCGCTTCGACTTTTGTTTCGCGGTTTCAGGCCGGCGTCATTATGGACGGGCGGAACAACGGGGGTCAATCCGCGTTCGGCGCGGCTTGCCAAGGACCGTCACCGAACCCGAATCAGCGCCACGCCGTCGCCCGGCAGCATGATCTTCACCCCATCGCCGAGCAACTGCCCCAGGTCGAGGCTCGAAGCGTTCGCGGCGGACGCGGTCGGCTTGCCGCCGCCGGCGAAATCAATTCTCTCGGCCGCGACGGGACGGGCCAGGGGGCATGGGAGCTTTTCCGGCCGAAGCGCGCAGGCGACTTCGCGCGGCGTCGGCTCCAGATTCGCCACGAGAAGAAACGCCTCGCCCGGCCGGCTGTAAACGGCCGAGGCGCAGCGGGCGTCGGACAGCCGCAGCGCGGAATTGCGCCAGTCGGCAAAGCGGTAGGAATCGATTTCCCCAAGCGGCTTGAACAAGGGCGTCAACTCGTGCATCGCGTCGCTGACCGGCCAAGGGGAGACCCCGCCGAGCACCGCGTAGATGGCGAACAGCCGGTGCAAGCGCGGCGGGCTTTTGGCGTCGAGCACGCCGTAGCTGATCACGCCGCGAGGGACCGCCCCGACCAGGGACCACTCCAGCGGCAACTGGTCCAGGGTCGGAGGCTGGTCCTTCCATTTGCCGTAGCCCCATTCCGTGGCCACCACGTAATCGGCGAAGTTCTCGGTGACGAACATCGGCACGGTGGTGTTATGGACGATGACCAGGCCGCTGGGACCGACGCGACGCCGGGTCCATTCCATCAGGTCGATCAGCTCGTCCATGTCCCAATGGCCGTCGGCCGTCTCCCCGGCGGTTTTCCCCTCGTGCAACGGATTGCAACACAACAAGGCGACGTTCCAGTCGTAATAGACGCCGGTAAGCGGATGGTTCTTGAGGACGCGATCGATCGAGAACTTGAGGAATTCCAACCAACCGGAACGGAGACACATCTGGGCGCCGAACTCGCTGCCGGGGCGGTAAAAATTGTGCTGGAGGCCGCCCTTGCGGTCCTTGCGGCCCCACGCCTGGCCATGCTTCTGGAACTCCTCGGTGCTGGGATGCAATTCCTTGTTCGAAAAATAGGTGGCGGTGCGAATGCCGAATTGACGGCAGTCGGCCAGGACCTTGTCGTAACGGTCCATGTCGGGATAGGGGGGGTAAGCGCCGTCGCGCCAGAACAGGCCGTCGCCGTAGTAATCGCCGTCATTGTGGCAGTGGGCCGTCTGGATGCCCTTCTCGGCCCAGCGGCGGATCGCCTCGGTCGAAACCCAATCGCCTCGGTTGCGATTGAACGTGGTGTGCAACCAAGGCCTCTGGGCGCGGCCGTCGCGGATGGGCACGGCCAGGTAGAAATCGAAGGCGAAGGCGGTCGGCACGGGCAGGGGCGCCTCGGGGCTCCAGAGGGGTGACACCGCGAGCAACAAACCGGCCGGATCCGCGTGCGGTTGAAGCAGGCACAGGCCGCCGCCCCGCCGTCCCGCAAGGCGCTTTTCCCACCACGCCAGATCGGACCCCACGAACCATTCGAGGCCCTCGACGCCAGGATCGGCAAGGATCATCGACCGCGGCACGAAGGGCGTCTTCAGGGGGCGATCCGAGGGATGGTCCAAACGCAGCTTCCCCCAAACGTTGCTCCCAAACGCGAAGGCCCCGGCGCCCTCCTCCTCGGTCTTTCCCTCGCGATAGCCGTAATCGGTCAGGCTGGGAACCAGGAGCGTTGCCAAGGGGCAGACTTCCTTCAGTCGCGTGCCGGCGGGAGTGGTGAACTCCTTGTGGATCTTGACGTATCCCCAACGGTACTGAAGCACGGTCTTCACGCGGATGCCCGAGACCTTGCCGTCGGCGCCCTTCAATTGGCTCACGACCGTCACCAGTTCACTATCTCCCTCGCGAGCGCAGGAGACGGTCGCCGCCGAGTCGTTCACGTCGGAAAAGACCACGCCCTGCGCATCCTGGACCCGGGTCTCGATCGGCTGAACCAACATATTAGCTGCCTTGCCGTGCGCCAGGGCGATCCGCGAAATGGCCCCGCCTCGCTTCAAATCGTGCTCGATCGCGTAGTACGGGGTCCGCAGCGCCAGGATGCCCGAAGCCTCGTTGCGCTCGACCGAGTAAGGCCGCGGCCATGTTTTCGGAGGCTTCCCGCCGGGCTGGTCGGATGGCGCCTGCGCCAAGAGCGATTCCACGACCAGCACCGTCAATAGCCCACCCATCCACCATGTCAAACAACGCGAGGTCATAACCGGCTCCCTTGAGGTTCTTCTCCGCAAACTGAAAGGAACGCAACAAAACAACCTGGCCGATTGCGGTTACGGAGCGCGGGCATGTTGAAGGCGTTTTCCATGGCGGGCGAGACGCCCGCGCTCCGTGATTTGTCGAGGTTCTTCTGGCCTGGCGACTAACGCCATGACACGCTCCCCCATGGCAAGCATGTTACGGCGCCAAGCGGCAAAATACCAGCGGTGTTTCCTGCGGGCTTCCTTCCACCGTCCCGCAAGAAAAGGAAAGTCTCTGTTGGCTGGATGGATTGGCTGCCACGGCCGAGTGTCGCTTCCACCACTCCGCACACTTTGAGAGAAGCCGTGCGCATGTTGCTCGACTGGACGGGTTCCTCGGTCGGAAATGCGACGGGGAGTCGGGCCTGCAAACGCCGTGGCGTGGTTTCCGTCGCTTGCACGATCTGTACTACAAAGCCCAGGGATTGTGAAAATGTTCACAAATGATATCACCCGGCAAAGGCGTTGAGTTGTTGCAACGTTACGTGTTGTGAGCGGCACAAGGCCGTAATGATTTCTCGGCCTTGGGTGGTCACATGGTATCGCCCGATGCGAAGGCCCGTTGACGGGCCTTCTCCGCCGTAGGCGGTCTGGAGGCCCGGCGTTTGACGCCGGGTAACGGTTTCGATCACGCGCTGAACCATGAGCCCCGTTGACGGGGCTTCTCGGTGCGTTCGTGAATTGCGGGCGAGACGCCCGCGCTGGCGGATTTGGGGGCGGCGTTGAGGCCAAGTCCTCATCCAGCGCGATTCGTTCAAGTCGCTTGGCCAGCGTTTGCCGTAGTCGTTGCGCGACATTTTGCTGTCCCTCGCTGGACCAAACAGGCTGAAAGCCGCCCCCAACGAGAAGGCCCGTCAACGGGCCTCGGGCCGTGGCGTTGCCCTGTGAATACCCGGCATGAATGCCGGGCCGAAGACCGCCTGCGGCGGCCAACGCCCGTCAACGGGCGTCTTCGCCCAACCTTTTGCTGGCGATCTTCGCGCTGAAAGCCTCCGATTTTTTGTTGAGACCAGTAGGACCGCCGTGTGAGCGTGGTGTAGAGTGACTGTTCACTATTCGGTTGCGGGCGCAGGCCGCGTTGGGGAGCGCGGGCATCTTGCCCGCATTGGTCATGGCGGGCGGGACGCCCGCGCTGCGTGATTTGCCCAGCTTGTTCTTGCCTGGCGACGGAGGCTGGTTGCTTTCTCAGCGGCAACAAGAGGAAATCCTGGAGCAAAGGCGCAAACATGTGGGTCAACCCGAGGTATTGCGGGGAGGAGGGCAAGCGGCGTCTACAGGCTGAGAACGCGGATTCGACGCGAAAACGGACCGACGTTGTCCAGACGCTATCTGGATTTCCGCTCCCTGGTTGTTGGGCGGCGCCACGATCAGCTCCAGGTCTTTTCCGTCGGGGCGGGCGCTGAGACGGCCGAGCAGTTCACAGGCCGCGGTCTCGTTGGGCACGACGGCGAACACGGTGGGTCCCCACGAGCTTTGCCCGACGCCGCGAATGCCCTGCCCGCGAAGCCAGTCCACGAGTGCCGCGAGGCGCGGTCCGGCGAAAGGACCTCCCTGGGCGGCGGCGAAATTGCTCCCAGCCGCCTGGCCGAATTGAAAGAGGCTTTCGCAGAAGTCTTCGTATCTGCCCGACGCCGCGGCGGGAAACATGCCTTCGAGGGCTTCGCGGCGAAGCGATTCGGTCCGCTGGTCGGGAACCGGCGGCAACTCCTCGAATGCCCGACGTTCAGCCTCGTCGCTCAAACCGCGAAGTTCTCGGGGGCGTGCGAGCACGAATCGCCAAACCGAGGGAATCTCGACGCGAGCCTCAAGCGGCGCGATTTCCTCTTCGTCGAGCTTGCCCGCCTCGTAAAGGAGTCCGCCGTAAACAAACCCATAAAGCCCGACCGCCGACCGGCGGCCCCTGCCGACGCAGCGCGCGAGTTGCGCCGGCGGCATGGGCGGGAAATCCAGCCAGGCGTTCAATCCAGCGGCCACGGCCATGGCCAACTGCGTTCCGGTGCCGAGTCCCACGTGGAGCGGGGGCGCGCGAACCACTTCCACGCGGCAGGGCAGGTCGGGGAATCCGGCGTCGCGAGCTGGCGCGCCCCGGCCATCCGAAAGGATCGCGGCGATTGCCAGCCACGCCGCATGGATCACGCGATCCCGCAGCGGTCCGATCGCCTCGAACTGTTTCGCCGGGCTGATCGTGATTTCCAGTCCCGGGGCCCCGACCATGGCGCCCACCCCGCCGTAGCGCCGCCGCCCAGGCTGGTTCAGCGAGAGCATCCCGAAATGGATGCGGCTGGGAGCAACGACGCGCACCACGCGCCTGCCCGACCGTTCCTCCACATGCATCTTGGCCTCGCCGCTTTTCAAGGGCGTTTCTCTCCTTGCGGGCCATCGCGGCTTTCCGGCGAGCACGCCAGCTCGCGCAGCAAGGCGAAGGCCCGACGTTCGGCCTCGCCGCCCGTCTTGTCAACCAACGCCGCGAGTCGAGCGAATGCGTCGCGGATTTCGCCGGGCGGGAGGATCGCCGCGCGGCTCGCCACGATGGCCGCTTCGACGACCGCGTGCTTGGCCCGGTTCAAGCCGAGGAAGTCTCGTAGGTGTCCCTCCGCGACGACCTGCGTCTCGACGGCGGCGCGGGGGCCGGAGACGTCGATTCGCGTCACGCGCAGGGCGTACCAGCGGCAAGCGTCGGCGAGAATCCAACCCCGAACCGCCGAAGCGGGCAGGAGCTTCGGCAAGGTCTCGACGCGGCGGACCGCCGCCCTGGCCAGCAGTTCCACGTCGTCGGTCACGTGAAACACGGCTTCGCCGGAGCGTTGAAGATTGCTCAGAGTCCTCGTGCCCTGGTAGGGCCGCAACTCCATTTGGCGGATGGCGCGGGCCTGGCTCTCCTCCACGGCAGCGCCCATCGCCGAGAGGTGGATTTCGCCATCGGCGCCCACGGTGGTGAGGATTCCTTCGACAATCAAGCACGTCTCCCTGGTCCATCCGAGCGGGGAACCGCGCGCGACGGGATCATCTTCCTCGGCCTGGAAACTCGCCGTCGATGGTGGGCAAGACCTCGGGCGCCGGCAGGCCGGCAAGACGCAAGAAAGCCGCCAGGATCGCATAGCCGTGTTCGGTCAACACCGATTCCGGGTGGAATTGCAGTCCGACGATCGGAAAAAGTTCGTGCTGAATCGCCATGATCACGCCATCCTCGGTTCGGGCAGTCACTTCCAGCGTGGGGGGCAAGGATGCCTCGTCGACGACCAAAGAATGATAGCGGGCGACGCGCAGCGGGCTAGGGAGGTTGGCGAAAACGCCGCGGCCGCCATGAACCAGTCGGGACGCACGGCCGTGAACCGGTTCCCTCGCCCGTACAATCCTCGCCCCCATCGCCTCGGCAATCGCCTGGTGGCCGAGGCAAACGCCGAGGATGGGGATTTCGGCGTGCAACTGGCGAACCACGTCCAGCGAACAACCGGCATGGCCAGGGTCGCATGGCCCCGGCGACAGGACCACGGCCGCCGGGCCCGCCGCCCTGACGCCCGCCGCGTCGATCTCCGTGTTCCGCACGACCGCCGTTCGATGGCCAAGCCGCTCGAAGTACCGCGCCAGGTTGTAAACGAAACTGTCGTAGTTGTCGATCACCAGCACGGTCACAGCATGGCCTCGATCAGCCCGGCGGCCTTGTCCCACGTCTCTTGATATTCTTGTTCGGGAAGGGATTGGGCGACAATGCCGCCGCCGACGGGGGCCTGCCACCAGCCGCGTCCCGCCGTGATCGTGCGGATCAGGATGCTGAGGTCGAGGGAGCCGTCGAAACCGAAGTAGCCGAGGGAACCGCAATAGGGGCCGCGGGCGGTGGGTTCGAGTTCGGCGATGATCTCCATCGCCCGCACCTTGGGCGCCCCGGTGACCGACCCGCCGGGAAAGGCGGCCCGAACCAGATCCACGCCCCCCAACCCCTCCCGCAACCGACCACGAACCACCGACACCAAATGCTGCACGTGGCGATACGTTTCCAGGGCACAAAGTTGTCCGACGATCACGCTTTCGGGCGTGCAAACCCGGGAAAGATCGTTCCGCAACAAATCGACGATCATCACGTTTTCCGCCCGATCCTTCTCGCTGCCGCGAAGTTCATCCCCGACCAGGCGGTCGGCCTCGGGGCTTGTCGAGCGGGGGCGGGTGCCCTTGATCGGCCGGGCCTCCACCACGCGATCGCGAACGCTGAGGAACCGCTCCGGCGACGCGCTCGCGACCTGGAAAACCCCAAGGTCGAAATAGCCCGCGAAGGGCGCGGGATTGTGTTGCCGGAGGCGGCGATACAACGTTACCGAATCGCTCCATGCCGGACAGAGCAAACGCTGGGCGAGGTTGACCTGGAACACGTCGCCCGCGTAAACGTAGTCGATCGCCCGCCGAACCGCCGCGAGATAGCCCGACTTCGAGAAGTTGCTCGTCAGCTTGCCCGCCAATCCGGCGGGGAATTGCGGGGCCAGTTCCCCGGCCTGAAGCGGTTGGTCAATGGGCCGTGGCGGACGTGAAACCGGGCCGTCGCCGCGAATCCACGCGCGAAATTGCGCGATGCGGTCACGTGCCCGGAGCGCCCGGGCGGCGGGTTCCAACTCGGGAAACCCCTGCGAAATGATCCACGCTCGTCCTGCCGCGTGGTCCCAGGCAATCACCACGTCGTACAGGCCGATCGCCAGCCAGGGGACTTGGAACTCGTCGTAGGTTGGCGCGGGCAGCTTTTCCAAACATCGTCCCAGGTCGTAGCTCAACAGCCCGGCCGCGCCCCCCTGAAACGGAGGCAATCCCTTGACCGGGGCGGCCTGGTATCGGGCCAAACGAGCCGCGAGAACATCCAGCGCGGACGCGGCGATTTCCACCTCCGCGCCGTACTCGAGGTAATCGAAGGGGTCCGCGGCAAGGAACGAATAACGCCCCAGGTCGGCCGACGGCATCGCGCTGTCGAGAAACAGACAGTGCCGCTGGCCCGCCAGATGAATGAAGGCCCCCTCGGCTTCGGGGACGGGCGAGAGTTCCTCGACAAGCGGAAATCCCGTTGGATCGGCCGCGGGTCGGGCATGGGCCCATCCGCGGTCCTCGGCGAGGTCATCGTGTCCGTTCCCACTGCCCAAATCGTTTCCCCTCGCGAATCAAGTCGCCGGGTCTTCGCACCCCTGTTCCTTGCGGCGACGCGCCGCGCGCAAGGCCCGGCGCTCCAGGCGGGTCAGCTCGCGGACGGTGAGTAGGCCCCAATCGAGCGCCTCGTCCTGACGATAGTTCTTGCCCAGCGTGAGCGCGGTCACCGCCTTGGCCATTTCGTAGCCGAGATAGAAGGCGTGCTCCGCGTCGATCGGCGACGCGGCTTGCGAGCGCATCTGCTCGAACAGCTCGTAGGGATCCGTCGCTTCCAAATGCTGGTTCGCCGTCACCGCGTGCAATCTACCGCCTTCGGCGAAGATCCGATAGGCGTGGTCCGTGATCGCCGCGGCCAATCGGTCGAGCGCCTTGTCGCCGTGTTCGAAAACCTTCGTATCGCGGAGCATCACCAATCGCGGCTCGAGGTGCTTGGGCAGCACGCGGTGCTTCACCGCGTAATGAACCAGCCGCCGCGCGAGGTCGCACTCCTTGACCGAGGTCCGCGCCCAATTGATCTCTTGCGTGGTGAGCACGCCGTGAATCCCCAATTCCTGGCAGAAGCCCATCAAAAGCACATTGACGCCCGCCGAATCCACGTCGGTCAACTCGGTGAGGTTGCCGATCCCCATCAGCATTTCGGCGTCCGGCCATCGGCGTCGGGCTTCGAGATAGCGGCCCAGGCTCTCGGCGAATCCAAAGGCGATCGGGCTGAGGATCGGGTCGATCCGATAGGGGACCTGGGCTTTTTCCAGTTGGGCGATGGTTGCGTCCAGTCCCTGGAGGGTTCCGGGAACGTCGGGCACGGCGACCACTTCACAGCCCCAGTCGGCCGCGCGGCGGCGGTTCGTCTTGTTCACCGAGAGGACCAGCTCCGCGCCCGCCGCCGCGGCGGCGGCGATCTCCGCCGGGTTGAAGCTGTCGATCGACACGCGGAGGCCCTCGTCGCGGAGCGCCCGAACCGCGTCGCCCACTCGGTTCCACTCGCTGCCCGGTTCGCAACCCAAGTCGATCACGTCGGCCCCGTCGGCCTCCAGACGCTTGGCCAAGGCCACCAGGTCGGCGAGCGGGAGCCGCGGGGCGCGATTGATTTCCGCCAAAATCTCGATGTCGAATTCCCCGTAATCGGCGGTGGGCGATTTCTGGCCGAAATACTCGGGCAGTTGGCGAAGGTCGCGAGGGCCGCGTTCGACGGGCACGCCCGCCACTTGCTCCAGCACGGCCAAATCTCCCGTGCAATAACCAGGCACCATGACCCGAGTCGCTCCCTCGGGCACCTGCAAACGCCGCGCGGTCCATTTGGTGGTGAGCAAGGCCGCCACCGTGATCGGCATCACGGCGATCGAATAGTCGAAACCGACCGCCGGCGCAAGCTCCGCGAGCACGTCACGGAGCGATGCCTCGGCCAGGCGCCCGGTCACGAAGAGGTAGTGTTGGCGGGACATGGATGCCTTGATGCGCCCGGGCCTGTGGAATCAAGCCCCTGGCGGCCGTTGGAGCGCGGTGCGCGGCGTTGGTCGAAGCGGCAAGGACCGCGCGGTCAAGGGGCCGAACCACTGCTTGCCGTTTCAGGTATCCGATGGCGAGTCAGCCGTCCCGCGTGTCTAGGGCCTCCTCCTAAACCCTTCTGGCCCTCCGCCGGTCGGCCCCCTGCGAAAAGGCCCGCGTCTCTCGGCCACCTCCCGCCGCTTCGCCTCCGAGACCCCGACGCGAATCGTTGTTCCACGATCGGCGGCGTTCGGCGCTTGCTGCCGGCCTTATGGTTCGGGACGGATCGAGTCGTGGACCTCGCGGAAGATTTGCCGCAGTTCCTTCAAGGGGACGTCTTCCAGGCGCTTGCCGGCGCGATCGAGTCGCTCGTTGACCTTGATCGCCGTTTCCTGCATCACGGCGTGCGTGTCCTGGCTTCCGCCGAGCAAGACGAAGTTTTTGCCACGGGTCAATCGCGTGTGGCCATCGTCGTTGTCGAAAGCGAGTCCCAGAATGGCCGCGGATTTGAGCTTGTCGTTGGCTTTCACTCGTAAATCTCAAAAGCGTCGGAGCAAATCCTTCAGCCCCTTGGAAGCCGCGTCGCGCGTGCTGGTCGCATCGGATTTCGAACCCTTGCCCGCCCCAGAGGCTGGTTCTTCGGTCTGCTTTGGTTGGTCTTCCGCGGGGGGGGCAAGTTTGGTTTCGGCCTGGGCGATTTCCTGGAGATTCTTTGGCAACATGGTCGTGGTATCGCTCAAGCTGCCGCCGGTCGATTCATCGAACCAGTCGCCAAGGTCCAGGTCTTTTTCGGCGCCTTGCGGGCGAGCGGTCTGGACCGTTCGCGCCGCGGCCTCCTGGACGCTGCGAACCTTGGGCGCCTTCTTGCCTACCACCGTGGCGGCGATCTGCACTTCGAACTCGATCTGCCCGATTTTCAAGTGATCGCCCGATTTCAACTCCGTCTCGCCGACGATCCTCTCGCCATTGACGAAGGTGCCATTCTTGCTGTTGAAATCGCGAACGGCCACGAAGCCTTCCTCGACCATGATCACGCAGTGGTGCCGGCTGACCAGGTCGCTATGCGGACGCAGGTTGCAGTCCTCGGCGCGGCCGATGAAGAACTTTGGGCCGGGGATCGGAATTTCCTGACCAGCGTGCTTGCCATGGACAACCACAAGTTTCACATCCATCGCCTTCACCACCCTCAGTACACGGAGAAGAGTTGGAGAACACGGCGGGCGCGCCCCGCGCCCCCAGGAGCCGAGCCAGATGCCTCCTACCGTCCGTTCATAGTATGAACGAATTGCCCCAAGATGCAACAGGGCACACCAATTTTTGTCGGTCGGCGGCAACGTCCAACTTGTGCCCCGAGCCGCCACGCTCAAGCCGATGAGCGACCTGGCCAAACCTTGGGGCCGACCGGGGATGGACTCGGCGCGGGCAGCGATCCCGACCGAAGCACGACATTCCGCCGCAGCCTCGTTAGTCAGGTGTTATTTCGCCTCCTTGTTTGCTTGGAACCCCCCATTTAAGTTGGATCATGCTCGCTTCGCGAACCTCCGCGGCCTGCTTCTACCGGTTCGCGGCGGCGGTGTTGAATCCATTGCGGCGATGCGTGTTTGCACGCAACTATTTGGGAGGCCATGTCCCACTCGCTTTGGGATAGCTTGTCCTCGAACCAACACAGTTGCATCCGCCTAGATAGGTGGTCGAGCCAGGCCTGCCGGATGGTCTCGAACATGACTTCCCGACCAATGATTTCCCTCAGGCCGGGCAGCTCTGGGGCCGCTGAAGACGTTGCCAGCAGGAAAGATCCGTGTTGGAGTACGGCCCGGGCGCTGCGCCGCTGTGCGCTGCCAGCAACCTTGAACTTGCCGACGACCACATCGCCGGGCGATCGTCGCTCGAAACAGAGAAACGGCGAAGGTTCGCCTTTTGATGACCCAGGGTAGATCGAAGCAGCCACGCCCAGACCAGCCAGCACCTCGACGATGGTCGCATGGACCGCCTCGTACAGCCATTGGTGGGGAAGATTCTGGACACGTCCGGCAGGCAACGGCGCGGCAGCTTCACGCGGCCGGGACTCCTTCCCACTTCCGGCTTGTCCGGCAGGTGCATCAGAATGGACGGCTAACGCGGGAATCCCCCTCGGGTGGCTGGGCTGGGCACGAGAAAGCGGGACGGCCAAGGAGTACGTCCACTCCAGGTCGTGGACGATGGCCCCGCCGCCGCTGATCCGCCGCACCACCGGACACTGCTGGCTCGCCCGATGTCGCCACCGATCGTCATAGGCTTGAAAATACCCTAGCGAGAGCGTGGGCACGGCCCAACGGTACATCCGCAGGCACCACTGCCCGGTTCTGCCCGCCCAATCCCAAAGCACTTCGTCCACCGCCATGTTCCAGTCGCCGGCGGCGGGCGGGTCGATGATGAGACGGCAATCGGTCACGAGAACCTCAACCTGGGCGTTCTCGCCGCGGCGACTTCGTCGGGGCGGCTAATGGCGGTCGAATGCGGCGCCTCGCGGAGGAACTCCACCGGTTCGCGGCAGATCCGCTCGAGGGCCGCGGCCATGGCGTCCGACGTCTGCTTGCTCTCGGTCTCCGTCGGTTCGATCATCAGGGCTTCCTTGACAATCAGCGGGAAGTACACCGTCGGGGCGTGGAAACCGAAGTCCAGAAGCCGCTTGGCGATGTCCATGGCCGTGAGGCCCTGCTTCGCCTTCAGTGGAGCGGCCGAGGCCACGAACTCGTGCATGCAGCGGTCACCGTAGGGCACGTCCAAGATTTCCTTGACGCGGCTGAGCAGATAGTTGGCGTTAAGCACGGCGTTCTCGGCGACGCGCCGCGCCCCTTCAGGCCCCAGCGTGCGCAAATAGCAATACGTCCGCAGCAACACGCCCGTGTTGCCGAAAAAACTTCGCACGCGGCCAATGGATTTCGGCCGATCCTCGTCAAGGTGATATACGCCGTTTTCCGATCGAGCGACGATTGGCACGGGCAGATAGGGGGCCAACTTGCCCGTCACGGCGATCGGGCCGGCGCCGGGTCCGCCGCCGCCGTGCGGGCCGCTGAACGTTTTGTGCGGGTTGAAGTGCATCATGTCGGCGCCGAAATCGCCGGGCCGGGCAATGCCCAGGATGGCGTTCATGTTCGCGCCGTCCAGATACACCAGCCCGCCCACCCCGTGGACCCGACGCGCAATCTCGGCGATCTGCCCGTCGAACAGCCCCAGCGTGTTCGGATTGGTCATCATGAACACCGCCACGCGGCCGTCCAGCTTGCGGCTCAAGTCCTCCATGTCCACGATGCCCTTGGCGCAGCTCTTGACCTCGATCGACTCCCACCCGGCCATGGTTGCGCTGGCCGGATTGGTGCCGTGGGCCGCGTCGGGGATCAGCACCACGCGGCGGCGCTCGCCCCGGTCGCGAAAGTACGCCGCCGCCACCAGCAAGGCCGTCATCTCGCCGTGGGCCCCGGCCGCCGGCTGAAGGCTCACCGCCTCCAGGCCCGCGATCTCGGCCAGCATCTCCTGGACCGCGTAGAGAATCGCCAACAATCCCTGAAGCGTCGTTTCCGGCTGGTAAGGGTGCAAGTCCGCCAAACCGCTCAGGCCCGCCAACCGCTCGTTCCGCTTGGGATTGTACTTCATCGTACACGACCCGAGCGGGTAGAAATGCGTGTCGACCGACATGTTGAGCGTGGAAAGGTTCACGTAATGCCGCACCAGTTCCGGCTCGGTCAGCTCGGGCAGCGGCGGCGGCGAGGCGGCAAGCGCGTCGGCCGGGAACAATTCCTCGATGCGACGCGGCGGCACATCGCCCTCGGGCAAACGCACGGCGCGGCGGCCCGACTGCGAAAGTTCAAACAACAACTGCGTGGCTTGTTGGTTACGCATTTTGCAACCCCAGCTTGTTGGTTACGCATTCTGCGCCCCTGCCAGCTTGCCTGGCAGGTGAAGGAGATTGAGCGGCTACAGGCTACATCCCAAATTCCGCCCGCTCCGACCCCTGCCAGCTTGCCTGGCAGGTGAGGGAGATTGAGCGACTGCAGGCTACATCCCAAAGTCCGCCCGCTCCGACCCCTGCCAGCTTGCCTGGCAGGGGAAGGAGATTGAGCGGCTATGGCTGCCTCCCAAAGTCCGCCCGCTCCGACCCCTGCCAGCTTGCCTGGCAGGTGAAGGAGATTGAGCGGCTATGGCTACCTCCCGAAGTCCGCCCGCTCCCGACCCCTGCCAGCTTGCCTGGCAGGTGAAGGAGATTGAGCGGCTATGGCTGCCTCCCAAAGTCTGCCCGCTCCGACCCCTGCCAGCTTGCCTGGCAGGTGAAGGAGATTGCCTGGCTACTGGCTACATCCCGAAGTCCGCCCGCTCCCGACCCCTGCCAGCTTGCCTGGCAGGTGAGGGAGATTGAGCGGCTACAGGCTACATCCCAAAGTCCGCCCGCTCCGACCCCTGCCAGCTTGCCTGACAGGTGAAGGAGATTGAGCGGCTACAGGCTACATCCCAAAGTCCGCCCGCTCCGACCCCTGCCAGCTTGCCTGGCAGGTGAGGGAGATTGAGCGGCTATGGCTACATCCCAAAGTCTGCCCGCTCCGACCCCTGCCAGCTTGCCTGGCAGGTGAAGGAGATTGAGCGGCTATGGCTACATCCCGAAGT
>Ga0209101_1000247_pt1 | contig 45180 bp, 32 predicted proteins | sample ConPoolayeCmetaG_FD_185481 | JGI IMG/M metagenome (GOLD analysis project Ga0209101, IMG submission 185481) | Hot spring microbial mat communities from California, USA to study Microbial Dark Matter (Phase II) - Cone Pool mat layer C metaG... ... | reverse complement strand
GGCTCTGGCACCACGGCCCACGCGGTCATCAACCTGAACCGGGAGGACGGCGGCCGGCGCAAGTACATCCTTGTGGAGATGGGCGACTATTTCGACACGGTCTTGCTCCCCCGCATCAAGAAAGTGGTCTATTCCAAAGACTGGAAAGACGGCAAGCCCGTCTCTCGTGAGGGCATCAGCCACATGTTCAAGTACATCCGCCTCGAATCCTACGAGGACACACTCAACAACCTGGAACTCAAGCGCACAAAACAACAGGAGCAATTGCTTTTCCCCTCTGAGCCCTCTGCGTCCTCTGCGGTGAAGTCCTTCCGCGAAGACTACATGCTCCGCTACATGTTCGACGTGGAAAGCCGCGGCAGCGCCTCGCTGCTGAACCTCGACCGCTTCGAGGACCCGTTCAACTACACGCTCAACATCGCCACCGGAACCGCCGGGGAGACGAAGCCCACGGTCATTGACCTTGTCGAGACGTTCAACTACCTGATCGGCCTGCGGGTGAAGACCATCGACCACATCGACGGCGTGCGCGTCGTCACGGGCTCAAACCCGCAGGGCGAACGGGTGCTCATCCTGTGGCGCAATACCAAGGAGCTGGACAACGACAAGCTGGACGACTGGTTCCGCAAGCAGGGCTACAACACCAAGGATCAGGAGTACGACGTCCTCTACGTGAACGGCGACAACAACTTGGAAAACCTCAAGAAGCCTGACCAGACCTGGAAGGTCCGGCTCATCGAGGAGGAATTCCTCCGCCGGATGTTCGACGTGCAGGATGTCTAACCGCGGAGAGCGCAGAGGGACGCCGAGATGGAATTGAACGAGATCAGCGGGCAGGTCGTGGATGCGGCAATGCGCGTACATTCGGCACTCGGGCCAAGTCTGCTTGAAAGCGCCTATGAAGCCTGCTTGGCGCATGAATTGCGAAAGCGCGGGCTTCACGTTGAGCAGCAATGCGTTCTGCCGGTGACCTATGATGGTGTGCGGATCGATGTGGGGTATCGGCTGGATATGCTGGTGGAAAGTCAAGTGATCGTTGAGTTGAAAGCCGTGGAGAACATTGCGCCGATTCATGAGGCGCAACTCCTCTCTTATTTGAAACTCAGTGGGAAGAAGCTCGGTCTACTCATCAATTTCAACGTTCTCCATCTAAAAGACGGCATCAAACGCATGGTGAATGGCCTGTGAAAGTACGAACCGCAGAGAACGCAAAAGGGAACAGAGGCAGAGAGATATTTGGAGTGGTTGGCCGATGATGACAAAGAACGACTCGATCCGATCCTCTGCGCCCTCGGCGGTAACACCTCTTCGCTTCGAGCAGCGGCTGGTGCTCTACCAGTGGATGCTCAGTCTGTTCGGCGTGTCGAGTTTCGACCGACTCGCCGCCAACCTGAAGGCGCCGGAGTTGGAGGGCTTCGACGAAAACAACGTCACCCGTTTTTATCACGTGTTGAGACTTCGAGACAGGGGGTCAATCAGATGGGGGGGCGGTGGAACAGAGCGTAGGGGAGATAGAAAGGGCCAAGTCGCCAGGTCTCCATGTCGCGCGTTCCGATTCACCGGCCGCGCCGTGGCGATCCTCAAGCGGCGTGACGACCAGGACCCCAAAGGAACATAACCCATGGTCCAGTGTTTCAAGCCGATATTTACGATTACGAACGCCATCGCTCACGCGCTCATGCGGATCGAGCGGGCGCGCGGTTTCCTAGAAGCGGCCATGCTTTCCGAGCAGTGGGTGCGGGAAATGGGCCGTCGCGCCTTAATCCTCGAGGCCCATCACACCACTCACATCGAAGGCACGCGCCTTACGCTCGAACAGGCCGAACGGCTGCTTGCCGGCAAACGTGTGCCGGAAGCGGATCCCGACGATGCACGTGAACTGCTGAACTACCGAGAGGCGTTCGAGTTCGTCTCGGGATACTTGAGCAAACAGGGACCGATCACGGAGGGGCTCATTCGCGAGATCCACAAGCGCCTGGTGAAAAGCGTCCGAGGCGGGGCGGCCGCACCGGGGGAATACCGGACAGTTCAGAACTACGTGGTCCATTCCGAGACGGGCGAGATCGTGTATACCCCGCCCCCAGCTTATGAGGTGCCGATCCTCATGAGGGAGCTGGTCGCCTGGCTCAACTCGTGCGAGAGCGTCCATCCGGTTCTGGTGAGCGGCGTTGCTCAGTTTCAGCTTGTTCACATCCACCCGTTTTTGGATGGCAACGGGCGCACCTCGCGTCTGCTCTCGACGCTCTGCCTGTATCGAGCGGGCTACGATTTCAAACGGCTGTTCACGCTCAGCGAATACTATGATCGGGACCGACAGGCCTTTTATCGAGCCCTTCAGAGCGTACGCGAACGCGGCATGGATATGACGGGCTGGCTCGAGTATTTCGTTGAAGGATTGGCCACGCAATTGGCTGAAATCCGATGGCGCGGTGAGCGCGCGATCCGACGGGATGTTCTGGTGAAAACGTATGACCTTTCCGATCGTCAAGGGAGGGCGCTCGCGCATCTTCTGGAACACGGGAGGTTGACCATCCAGGATTACGAGCGCTTGTGCCCTAAGGTCAACCGACGTTCCCTTCAGCGGGACTTGAAGGTCATGATCCAGAAAGGACTGATCCTCGCCGAAGGGGCGACCAATCGCTTGACATACCGGCTCAGGGAGGACGGATGAACTTGCGACACGCTTGCGACACAACATGCGACATACTTGCGGCGCCTCTTGCGACAACCAGGCGCCTCGATGGCGACCAATCGCACGCGTAGGGGTGGAGCTTGCCGATGACAAGACGTTCACGTAGCCAAACCCGTTCGGCTTCTTCTGCCGGGCCGCCTCTTCGCTTCGAGCAGCGGCTGGTGCTCTACCAGTGGATGCTCAGTCTGTTCGGCGTGTCGAGTTTCGACCGACTCGCCGCCAACCTGAAGGCGCCGGAGTTGGAGGGTTTCGACGAAAACAACGTCACCCGTTTCCATCATCAAATGCGGCTGCTCTTCGACCGGCCCGAACTGCCCCACGACCTGCTGCTGGCCTACGACCAGAACATTGTGCGCCATTGGCGGCGGATCACGGAGCGGCGGAATCACGCGGGGCCGTTCCTCTATCCGAAGTACTTCCAGTACCTGGCGTTGCTCTTCACCGAGATCTACCTCGACCGGTACTTCCGGGACTCGGAGCGGCTGCTCGCGCAACTGAACGCCCACGTGGAGGCCTTCAACGCCTCCGTGCCGGAGGCGAGCCGCGTCGAGCCGTACACGAGGCAAGACCTGAACAAGGTCGCGTTCTGGATGGCGACCGGAAGCGGCAAGACGCTTCTGATGCACATCAACATCCTCCAGTACCAGCACTACCTGAACCTCCACGCCGGCAGGCCGGTGAACCGGGTCATCCTGCTCACGCCAAACGAGGGGCTCTCGCACCAGCATCTGAAGGAGTTCCAACTCTCGGGGATCAACGCCGAGCTCTTCTCGAAGGAGGGCGGAGACCTCTTCACCGGCCGCGCCGTGGAGATTCTCGATATCCACAAGCTTCGTGACGAGATGGGTGAAAAAACCGTGGCCGTGGAGGCCTTCGAGGGCAACAACTTGGTCCTCGTGGATGAGGGGCATCGGGGAACCAGCGGCGCTGAGCTCGGCGCCTGGATGCAGAAGCGAAACCAGCTCTGCGAGAACGGCTTCTCGTTCGAGTACTCCGCCACCTTTGGCCAGGCGATGAAGGCCAGCGGGAACCGCGCGCTGGAGCAGACTTACGCCAAATGCATCCTTTTCGATTACTCGTACAAATACTTCTATAACGACGGCTACGGCAAGGACTACCGCATCTTGAACCTGGCCGACGATAGGGATGAACGTGTCCGGGGCCGGTACCTCACCGCCTGCCTGCTTTCGTTCTACCAGCAGCTCAAGCTCTACCGGGAGAGGCCGGAGGCGTTCCGGCCGTTTTTGATCGAGCGTCCGCTCTGGGTTTTCGTCGGCGGCAGCGTCAACGCGGTCCGCATACAGAACCGGCGGAAGGTCTCCGACGTTGTGGACATCCTTCTGTTCCTGGCGACCTTCGTGCTGGAGCGCGACGAAAGCATAGCGGCTATCGGAGGGGTGCTCGCAGGGCGCTCGGGCCTTCTGGACTCGCAAAACCGGGACATCTTCGCTGGGGCGTTCCGGTATCTGAATACTCTCGGCCTTTCGTCCGACCAGGTCTTCGACGACATCTTGAAGGTGGTTTTCAATGCTCCCACGACAGCCAAATTACACGTGGAGAATCTCAAGGGCACGGATGGCGAGGTGGCCATTCGGCTCGGTGAGAACGCCCCCTTTGGCGTCATCAACGTCGGCGACGCCGCGGCCCTCTGCAAGCTCTGTGAGGAGCAAAACGAGCTGGTCGTCACGGAGAAGGAGTTCTCGGGCTCCCTCTTCCGCGCCCTCAATGACGAGGCATCTACGATCAACATCCTGATTGGGTCCAAGAAGTTCACCGAGGGCTGGTCGAGCTGGCGGGTCAGCACCATGGGTCTGATGAACATCGGACGCAACGAGGGCCCACAGATCATTCAGCTCTTCGGTCGCGGCGTCCGGCTCAAGGGCAAGGATTTCTCACTCAAGCGCAGCCGGCGGCTGGAGGGCATCAACGCGCCCAGGAACATCGAGACCCTGGAGACGCTCAACATCTTCGGCATCCGCGCCGACTACATGCGACAGTTCAAGGAGTACCTCGAGGACGAAGGCCTGCCCGCGAACGAAGACCGCATCGAGTTCGTGCTCCCCGTGATCAAGAACCTGGGAACTAAGAAGCTGAAAATCGTCGGGCTCAAGGAAGGTGTCGATTTCAAAAAGGACGGGCCGAAGCCCACGGTGGGCGATCCGCCCGATCACCTGATCCGCCATCCTCTCGTGGTGGACTGGTATCCCAAGCTGCAGGCCATGGCCAGCCTGCCTGCGCCGGCAGGCGGCGCGAGTCGGGCGAGCAACCACGCCGCAGAGCGGGATCGGTGCTACTTCGAAGAATCGCATCTCGCCTTTCTCGATTTCGACGCCCTCTTCTTCGAGCTCCAGCAGTTCAAGAACGAGCGCGCCTGGCACAACCTCAACCTGTCGCGCGGGAGCCTCGCATCCCTGCTCCGGCGGAAAGACTGGTACGTGCTGCTCATTCCCAAGGAGGAGATGCAGTTCCGGTCGTTCCAGCAGGTTCACCGCTGGCAGGAGATCGCGGCGGCCCTTCTCAAAAAGTACCTGGACCGCTACTACAAGGTTAGGAAACAGGAATTTGAGGGCGACCACCTGGAGTACCGGGAGCTTTCCGAGGACGATCCCAATTTCGTGAGCGAGTACCGCCTGCTCATCGAAGAATCGCGCGAGGACATCATCCAGAAGCTGAAGGAGTTCAAGAGGCTGATTGGCGAGGGCAAGCTGCGGAACGTGGAGTTCCAGTCGCTCCACGCCATCGCCTTCGGGCGTCACCTCTACGAACCGCTCATCTACGTCGGCAACGCCCTGATCGAGGTCAAGCCCGTCGTGCTGGAGAATGAGGGCGAACGCGATTTTGTGCTGGATCTGCAAACGTTCTGCGAGTCGGCGCAGGGCCATTCGTTTCTCGCCGGTAAGGAACTCTACCTCCTCCGCAACATGAGTCGCGGTCGTGGGATCGGTTTCTTCGAGGCGGGGAACTTCTACCCGGATTTCATCCTCTGGCTTCTGGACGGCGACCGCCAGTACGTGAACTTCATTGATCCCAAAGGACTACGGAATCTCGAGGGACCCAACGACCCGAAGATCCGCTTCCACCTGACAATCAAGGACATCGAACGCCAACTGGGTGACCCGGCGGTCGTGCTGAACTCCTTTATCGTCTCCAGCACGCCCATCCCGGAAGTCGCTTGGTGGGAGAACGGAATGACGAAGGACGAGTTTGAGGCTCGGAACGTTCTCTTCCAGAGGGAGGATAAGACGACCTACATCGGGAAGCTGCTCAGGAAAGCGAACGGCGGCGGGTGATTCCCTCTGGGGCAAGGCGTCCGGTTCGGACGGCAAAAATATTCGTTGTGGTTTTTGTTGCAGGGAGAAATCTTGCTCTGGTATTATTATCGGCGTTCGCCTGGCACCCCGAAGCGAAAGGAGCCGTCGTGAATACGCCCATCAGCCAGTTGTTAGATCGGAAAGGCAGGGATGTGGTCACCATCGGCCCGACTGCGACCGTTTTCGAAGCCATTCAGCTCATGGACCAGAAAGGGATCGGGTCGCTGGTCGTTATGACCAAAACCGGCAAGATCGCCGGTATCCTGACGGAGCGCGACTGCTTCCGAAAGGTCATCCTCCTCGAAAAAAATCCCCGTCAGACGCTCGTCAAGGACGCGATGACCAAGAAAATCATCTACGTCACGCCGGAGACTACGGTGGATGACTGCATGTCCCTGATGACGCAAAAGCGCATTCGTCATCTTCCCGTCCTCGAAAACAACAATCTGGTGGGGCTCATCTCGATCGGAGACCTGGTGAAATTCGTCGCATCCGAGCAGGATCTGATGATTCGCAACCTCGAAAAGTATATCGAGGGTTCGCTCTAGTCTCGATTGTCCCTAGATCATTTCGGAGTGCCTGCATGTCCAAATCTCACGGCTCTACTGCACCCTGCGCCTGTGCCGGCCGTCCGCTGACCGAAGAGGAAATGGCGGCCCAGTGCGACGCGATCATTCGCGAATATAAGGACAAACCGGGCGGACTGATTCCCGCGCTGCAGACCGCCCAGGGTCTGTTTGGGTATCTGCCAAAGTCGGTTGTCAAGGCCATCGCCGACGGTTTTGGAAAACCGTACAGCGAGGTCGCCGGCGTCGTCAGCTTCTACTCCTTCTTTTCCACACGCCCTCGCGGAAAATACCTCATCCGGGTTTGTCTGGGGACCGCCTGTTACGTTCGGGGCGGCAAGGACGTCCTCGAGGCCTTGAAGAAAAAGCTGGGCGTGGAGGTGGGCGAAACCACTGCGGATCGGAATTTCACGCTGGATGTCGGGCGCTGTTTCGGTGCCTGCGGCATGGCTCCGGTGATCATGGTCAACGATACCGTCCATCAACGGGTCAAACCGACCCGCATCGGGGAACTTCTGGCCCGGCTTTTGGCCGGCGACGAGTCGAAGTCTGAAAAGGGTCATTCATGAAAATCACTCCGCCGCTTCGTTCGCTGGAATCCCTGAAGGCGTGGCGCGAAGCGTTGCGTCAGGCCGATACCGCGGCGTCCACGTCAGGACGGCGACTGCTGGTCTGTTTCGGCGGCAGTTGCCTGGCGTCGGGCGCCCGCGAGGTGCGTGATGCCCTTCGAGCCGCCCTACAGTCGGAAGGGCTCCAGAAGGAGATTCCCCTGGTCGAGACCGGTTGCATGGGGCCCTGCGTCATCGGTCCGGTTGTTCTCATCGAAGGCGATCAGACCTTCTACCAGGGGGTCAAACCCCAGGATGCGGCCGATATCGTCCGCCAGCACCTCATCGAAGGCAAACCGGTCGAGCGACTGCTGGTTCGGGACGCCGCGGGCCAGCACACCTACCGCCGGCGGAGCGATATGGCCTTTTTCCGACGCCAGACGCCCATCGTCCTCCGGAATTGCGGGTGGATCAATCCCGAGCGGATCGAGGACTACATTGCACGGGACGGATATGCCGCTCTGGCCCGCGTTCTGAGCGAGATGACACCGGAAGCCGTCATCGAAGAGATGAAGCTGTCAGGGCTTCGCGGACGCGGCGGCGCGGGCTTCCCGACCTGGCTGAAGTGGAACTTTACCCGTCAGGCACCCGGCGACACGAAATATGTCCTCTGCAACGCCGATGAAGGCGATCCGGGCGCCTATATGGACCGCAGTGTCCTGGAAGGCGATCCTCACAGCGTCATCGAGGGAATGATCGTCGCGGCGTACGCCGTCGGGGCCCGGGATGGGTATGTGTATGTCCGGGCCGAATATCCGTTGGCCGTCGAACGCCTGAGCCACGCCATTCGGCAAGCGCGCGAATGGGGATTGCTGGGGTCCAATATTCTCGGCACGGGTTTCGCTTTTGATCTGGATATTCGGATGGGCTCCGGCGCCTTCGTCTGCGGCGAAGAGACGGCGCTGATGGCCTCGATCGAGGGAAAGCGGGGAGAGCCCCGACCTCGTCCCCCCTTCCCCGCCCAGAAAGGGTTGTGGGAAAAGCCGACGGTCTTGAACAACGTTGAAACCTACGCCAATGTGCCGGTCATTCTGCTCAAGGGAGGCGCGTGGTACGCCCAGCATGGGACGGCTCGGAGCAAGGGGACGAAGGTGTTTGCCTTGGCGGGGGCTGTCCGCAACACGGGTCTGGTGGAAGTTCCCATCGGGGTCTCCCTGGGTGAAGTCATTTATGACATTGGCGGGGGCATCCGGAACAACAAACGGTTCAAGGCGGCCCAAATCGGCGGTCCGTCCGGCGGCTGCATTCCCCGGGAACATCTGAATGTGCCGCTTGACTACGAAACGCTCTCCGAGTTGGGGGCCATCATGGGATCCGGTGGGCTCATCGTCATGGACGAAGACGCCTGCATGGTGGACGTCGCCCGCTTTTTCATTGAATTTGTACAAGAAGAGTCGTGCGGCAAATGCGTCCCCTGTCGGGTCGGCACTCGCCGGATGCTGGAAATTCTGAATCGGATCTGTGAGGGCAAGGGCCGGATGGAGGATCTCCAGCATCTCGAGGAACTCGGCCGTTTCATCAAGGAAGCGTCGCTCTGCGGGTTGGGCCAGACGGCGCCCAACCCCGTCCTTTCCACCCTGCGCCATTTCCGTCATGAATACGAGGCGCACATTCGGGATCGTCACTGCGACGCCGGCGTCTGTCCGGCGCTGGTTCGGGCGCCCTGTCTCAGCGCCTGTCCGGCCGGCGTGGACGTACCGGGGTTCGTCGCGCTGGTCGGTGAAAAGCGCTATGCGGAGGCCCTGAAGCTTCACCGGGAACGGAATCCGTTCGCCTCGGTGTGTGCCCGGGTCTGCTTCCACACCTGCGAGGATAAATGCCGACGGGCATCGCTCGATGAACCGGTGGCGATCCGGGGAATCAAGCGCTTTATGGTGGACCAGGAGGTGACGATCCAGGTGCCCGAGGTTCGGGAGGATCCGAAAAACGCGGCGCGAAAAATCGCCATCATCGGCGCGGGACCGGCCGGCCTCTCGTGCGCCTACTTTCTGGCGCGTCTTGGTTACAAGCCTGACGTATTCGAGGCCGAACCGCGCCCCGGCGGAATGTTGGTTCAGGCCATTCCTGCCTATCGCCTTCCACGGGAGGAACTGGCCCGGGAGGTGCGGATGATCGAGCGCCTCGGGGTCAAGCTTGAGACTCAGCAGGCGTTAGGCCGAGATTTCACGCTAGCCGATCTGAAGGATCGCGGTTACGAAGCGGTGTTCCTCGCCGTCGGCGCGCCGCAGGGGCTGGGGCTCGAAGGCGTTCCAGGCGCGGATGCGCGCGGGATAGTGGATGCACTGGCCTTCCTTCGCCAATACAATATCCGGGGATCCGTGCCCGTGGGACGGCAGGTGGTCGTCATCGGCGGCGGCAATGCTGCCATTGACGCGGCGCGCACTGCGATTCGGCTGGGCGCCGAGCGGGTCACGGTGCTCTACCGACGCACGCGTGACGAAATGCCCGCCTACGCGGAAGAGATCGAAGAAGCCATTCAGGAGGGGGTCATTCTCCGGACGCTGATCCATCCGGAATCGTTCGAAATCCAAGATGGGCATGTGACCGGCCTGCGCTGCCGTCAGATGAAACTCGGCGAGTTCGACCGGACCGGCCGGCGGCGTCCGGAAAAAGACGAAAAGGCCTCCTACGAAATCGTGCCGGCCGATCAGGTGATTGTGGCCATCGGTCAGTCGCTGAATGCCAGGGCGCTCTGCCGGCCTTTCGAGATCGAATTGACGGATCGCGGCTGGATCAAGGCGGACCCGCGAACGGGGGCCACATCCATCCCCTGGTTGTTTGCCGGTGGTGATGCGGTTTCGGGACCCTCCTCAGTGGCGGAAGCGATCGGCGCCGGCGAACGGGCCGCCGTCGCAATCGATGCCTGGCTGACGGGCGAGCGACATGCCTTCTGGCGGACCTACCGCACTCCGTCCACCGGGTTCGACCCGACGGCCGATCCGTCGCGCGACCCCCGCGAGCAATTGCCGGCGTTGCCGGTCGAGCGTCGCCGTCACAACTTTACGGAAGTCGAATTGCCCTGGAACGAATCAACGGCCATCCGTCAGGCCAAGCGATGCCTGCGGTGTGATTACGGCAAACCCACGGCAGCCGAGGAAGAGCAAACGGAGGCTCCCGCGACATGATCACCGTGACGATCAACGGAAAGCAGTTGTCGGTTCCCGAAGGAACGACGATCCTGGAGGCGGCCCGTTCCGTGGGAATGGCCATCCCCACCCTATGCTACATGGAGAAGCGGCCTCCCCTCGGCGCCTGCCGCGTCTGCTTGGTGGAGGTGGAAGGCGCGCGGACGCTCATGGCGGCGTGTTCCACACCGGTGGCCGAGGGCATGGTCGTCAGGACGCACAGCCCGCGCGCCCGGACTGCCCGGCGACGGGTCGTGGAACTCCTGCTTTCGGAACACGATGGGAATTGCCCCACCTGCGATCGAAACCGGACATGCGAGTTGCGGGCCCTGGCCGATTCTCTGGGCATCGAACGGATCTCCTTCGAAGGCGCCAAAGCCCGGCGGCGGGTGGATGCGTCCACGCCGGCCCTGGTGCGCGACAATGCCAAGTGCATCAAATGCCGCCGCTGCGTCTCGGTCTGCGCCGAAGTTCAGGGCGTTGGCGCGCTCTTCCCGCAAAACCGCGGTTTTGACACCGTCATCGGCCCGGCCTTCACTCAGGATCTGGATGGCGTCGCTTGCGTTCAATGCGGTCAGTGCGCCGCCGTTTGTCCAGTCGGAGCCATCGTCGAGAAATCCCATGTGGAAGGTGTCTGGAAAGCGCTCGGAACGCCTGGCCAGGTGGTGGTGATTCAAACCGCCCCAGCCATCCGGGCGTCGCTGGGCGAGGAGTTCGGTCTTCCCCCCGGCACACGGGTCACAGGAAAGATGGCCGCCGCCCTCCGGCGGATGGGATTCCATGGGGTCTTCGACACCAATTTCACGGCCGATTTGACCATTCTCGAAGAGGGCACCGAACTGCTGGGCCGGCTGCGGCGGACCCTGGTCGAGGGCGAACATGGGCTGTTGCCCATGTTCACCTCCTGCTCACCGGGTTGGATCAACTTTGCGGAGTACTACTTTCCCCAGTTTCTTCCCAATATCTCGACCTGCAAATCCCCTCAGCAGATGTTCGGGGCTGTCGCCAAAACCTACTGGGCCTCAAAGATTGGCAAAGACCCTCGCCAAATCACCGTGGTCTCGGTCATGCCCTGCACCGCGAAGAAATTCGAGGCTCAGAGGCCCGAAATGACCGCCAGCGGCGTTCCGGATGTGGATTACGTGCTGACGACCCGCGAACTGGCCCGAATGATCCGCGAAAGCGGGCTCGATTTCCTGTCGCTCCCGGACGAACCCATGGATGCCCCCCTCGGGGTCTCTTCCGGCGCTGCCGATATCTTTGCCAACACCGGCGGCGTCATGGAAGCCGCGTTGCGCACCGTTTACGAGATCGTCACCGGGCGCGAACTTCCCTTCGAGAAGCTGCACGTCGCGCCCATCATCGGATTGACGGGCATCAAGGAGGCCACGCTGGCCATTCGGAATGTGAAACCGGAGTGGTCTTTCCTGGAAGGGGTGGAGCTCAGAGTCGCCGTTTCGCACGGACTTGGCAATACCCGCCGACTGCTGAATCATCTCAAGGCCAACGGGTCTCCGTATCACTTCATCGAGATCATGACCTGTCCGGGCGGATGCATTGGCGGTGGGGGACAACCCCGTTTCACAACCGATGAGGTCCGGGAGCGTCGAATCGCTGCCATCTATGCAGAGGACGAAGGCAAACCGATCCGGAAATCCCACGAAAACCCGGCCGTTCAGCAACTCTATAAGGAGTTTCTCGGCGCGCCGAACAGCGAAACCTCGCATCGGCTGCTCCATACGCATTACCACCCCAAACATCCCTGAATCTCCAAAAAAAGTCGGTCATGAAGGCCGAAAATAAACTGAGAGTCGCGTTCATTCCGTATCGCTTCGACGCCCGCGCCCAATTCATCCGCCCAATGGCGGCCGAGGGTCGGTTCGGCCGGATACTTTTTGCCCGGTGTCAGGCCTTGCAGCGCCGGGGCATTCCGAACTGGGGGGTCTTCGGCCGGAAGGAATTGCAGGGCGGTGGCCCCCTCATTGATATCGGCGTGCATATCATGGAAGTCGCCCACTACTGCATGGGGTCACCCAGGGCGGTGGCCGCCTCTGGACAGACCTTTCGACATCTCGGCGATAAGCCTTGCGCCGTCGCCTGCCGTTGGCCAAATTGGGATTACAAGGCGTACACCGTCGAAGACCTCGCCATCGGTCACATCCGCTTCGACAATGGCGCCGTCATGCATGTGGAGGCCTCCTTCGCTGCCCATTGTCCCGATGCTTTCACCTTCACCCTGATGGGAGAAAAGGGCGGCGCAGATTTTGACCCGCCTCTTATCCGGACCGATGAGCAGGGATATATGGTGGAGAAAACACCCGCCTACCTGCCCCAACCGGATGGGTTTGGACGAAAACTCCGGCTCTTCGTGGATACCGTCCTTCACGGAGCGCCGACGGAAGCGCCAGCGGAAGCCGGCCTGATGATCCAGAAGATGATGGATGCGATCTACGCGTCGGCGGCGAAAGGCGGACGCGAAGTCCTCATCCGGTAATGGCAGGGGCCTCCGGGCCCGGCGTGGAGCCGGCAGTCGGGATCGAACCGACGACCTGCTGATTACAAATCAGCCGCTCTGCCAGCTGAGCTATGCCGGCATAACGGGGGCAGTATGGCGGAACGGGAGGAGCTGTTTCAAGTGAAAAGCGGTGGGGGCAGTCCCAACCCGCCCCTGACACGCCGGGAGGAGATCCTGCGACGGACCCTCCATGTGATCGTCTACCTATTCTCCCTTGGGTTGATCGTCGTTCCGCTGGTGCGAGAACAGGCGAAGCAAAAGGCCAATGCCTGGCGTATTCTTTCCTCCCCCTACCCGCCGCCTCCCTGGACGACGATGGTCCAGGCACGGGCCCAACTACATACCCACACCACGCAAAGCGATGGGGCGTTGCCCCCGCATGAGGTGATTGATCGTTATGCGGCCATCGGGACAGCGGTTCTTGCGCTGACCGACCATAACGAAGTCACCTGGCCCTGGACTCAACTCAGCGAGCGGCCGCTCAAGGGGCGATCGAGGCGGAACACCTCGGTGAGTCTCGAGAACCGTGACCCGCAGGCGCTGGGAATGATCGCGATCTCAGGATGTGAGTGGTCCGACCATCACCACATGTCGGCCTGGTTCACCGGGCATCCCGGCCGTTCGAACGAAGTCGAATCGCTCCGAGAGTCCCTGGCGTCCTATCCGGAAACCCTGGCTATTTTCAACCACCCCGGCCGTTACACGAAACCCGCGGAGTGGTACGCGGCGCATTTCCGAGCCTTTCCCTCATTGATCGGCATGGAAGTGTATAACCAGGGAGATCGCTATCCTGGCGATCGGGTCCTCTGGGATACGGTGTTGTCGGCCCTTATGCCGGAACGGCCTGTGTGGGGCTTTTCGAATGACGACATGCATGAAATCGCGGACATCGGCCGGAACTGGAATGTGCTTCTCCTGACCAATCGTTCCGATTCGGCGGTTCGCGAGGCGCTGGTCAACGGACACTTCTGGTTCGTCTATTCACCTCTCGGTCCAACCGGCCCTCCACCGCCCATCATTCATGCCATCGAGACACATGAAACAAAAGGCACGATCACGATCGCCACGTCCGGGGCCACCCAGACGCTGTGGATTTCCGAAGGTCGTGTGGTCGCGACGGGCACAACATTTCGGGCGGTCAATCATCCCGACGCAAGGCGGTATGTTCGCGCTCTTGTGCAGGGCACCGGAGGCGTCGTCGGAACACAACCCTTTCCCCTCTATCGCCCACTTGAGCTGGATCTGGAGGTGCGCTTCGATGGGGGGAGAAATTGGGTCATCAATGATGATCGGTTTCATGTCAAGGCACGCTTGACCGTCGTCAACAAAAGCCCACGGATCGTCAAACCCTTCGTGGAGGTTCGGTTCCGAGACCGCCGATTATTCATCAAGGGAGCGCCCTACCTTCAACCGGAAGAACACCATTGTTTCGACTTCACAATTCCCGGGACAGCTTTCTACGCTGATACGCCGATAACTATCCATGCGATGGGCGACGATACGTTCGAACCCTATCATGGGGTCGTGCTCTACCCTACGCTCCCGAAGGTGATCCCTCCCGAAGAATATTCGTCTCAACAGTGAATCGGCTGTTGCCATCAAAGATATCGGCATGGTATATTATCGATAGTGAATAGAGCTAATCACATTTGGGCTGCTGTAATTTTTTTCATTCCTGTTGTATGGGGTTGGACGGAGGGGGTACGGTTGATTCCGGAAACGACTGCGGTTTGCCCGGCATTTCCGGCCTTTTTCGCCATTGAGATCACGTTCCCTGAAGGTTGGCATACCTATTGGCTCAATCCTGGGGAGGCCGGGGCACCCCCGCGGTTTATGTGGCGAATCATCCCAAGCGGGCCTCCCCCTGTTCTTGAGTTCCCCTCCCCTGCACGCTTCGATGACGAGGGCATCGTCACCTACGGGCACTCCTCTCCCCTCCGAATTCTGGCGACATGGATACCTCCTCCCGGATTGAAGCCAGGTTCCAAGGTTTCAATCGATCTCAAGGCCGAATGGCTCATTTGCCGAGAGGTATGCGAGGTCCGGGAAGGAGAGGCGGACCTTTCCTGGCCGGTTCAGGCTACACCTCCCGAGCCCGTATCCGAGCACATTCCTCTTTTTCGGTCGCTTCGCGGGAGTCTTCCCGTCCGTGATCATGGATGGCGATTCAAACTGATTGAAACCGACCAGCACTGGACCCTTCAGACCCGCCCGCCCGCCGGACTGTCCCTGCCCCCGCCGTTGGGAATTCTCTTCTTTTCACGTCACCCAGGGGTTGTTTCTACCCTGCCCCCCGTCGTCTCCCATTCTCTGGCGGAAGGGTGGTCCTTCCAAATGGCCAAAGGGCCGGTCGCCCTTCCCGCGGGGGATCCGTTCGAAGGAAATCTCCAGATTTCGAATTGGGCGACGTCGTTGTGGGTAACCGTCCGGACCCGCTCCACGGACGGTGCCCGAGAAGAAAAACAGGGAGCGGAAGTCGAGGAGAAGACACGATGAAACCTACATTCCCACTCCTGATCCTGGCCGCGGCGGCCGCCGCGGTGACCCTCCGGGCGGAGGTTGCGCCGCCGAAAGCGGAACTCGGAAAACCGGCGCCTGACTTCACCCTGCCGGATCCCGCGGGAACGAACTGGACCTTGTCCGCCCAGAAAGGACGATACGTCGTTTTGGAATGGATCAACGTGGACTGCCCGTTTGTGAAAAAGCACTACGGCAGCGGGAATATGCAAACGCTTCAAAAGGTGTATACGGAGAAAGGGGTGGTGTGGTTCGCCATCTGCTCGTCGGCGCCGGGAAAACAGGGGCATTTCGCGCCTGCCCAGTGGCCGGCCCTTCTGGAAGAGCGACAAGCCAAGCCCACAGCCGTGCTGCTCGACCCCGAGGGAAAGGTGGGCCGTCTCTATGGCGCCCGTACAACGCCGCACATGTACATCATTGATCCCGAAGGTCTCCTGATCTATGCCGGCGCCATTGACAATCAGCCCTCTCCCGATCCGAAGACCCTCGCCGACGCGCGCAACTACATCCGGGAAGTGCTCGATGCCGCACTGGACGGAAAACCGGTATCGCCCACCTCCACGCAACCCTATGGGTGCTCCGTCAAATATTAATCAGGAACGACGAAACGGCGATCATGGCTCGGCCGGCTTGCGGGCCAACCCCATGCCATTCGTGCCAAAGCCGTTGCCGGTATACCAACACAGCCACTCCGTGCCCTCTTCTACAAAACACGGATAGGAGCGCTGGACATCATCAAAGGCGCCTTTGGATCCAACGCCGAGTTCGCCATCCGGCCCAAGGCGCGGGAGCCACTCCCACTGTAGCCCATCCCGGCTCCAAAGCCGGTGGACGCGGTAAGCGGTCCCAAACGTGTTGACCCAGAGCCAGTAGCCCTTGCCCCCGGAACGCCGGAGAATAAACGGTTTCGAACAGATATATTCGAACGGTTCGACCGCCAGTCCTCTGGGTTGAACGACGGGCGCGGGAAGGGGTTTGGTCCATCGTATGTCGTTATAGACGGTTTCGGTCTGCGGCCCCAACGCAACCCCCGTACCGTGCCACTCCTCAGGACGCTCTCGGGAGGCGACAGCCGTACATATCCAATGCTGTCCGGCCGGATCGGTGCCCCAGTAATACATACGAAAGTTGTCAGCTTCCGTGAGAACGTGCGCGGCGCCCGCACGTCGGGCGTCCCAAGGCGGATTCAGCGCGCCCGGCTGAATGATGGGATTGGACGGTAGAAACGACCAGGGACTTTCGTACTTCTTCATAGCACGCATATTAAAGTGTCCTCGGCTGTGCGGCAAGCATGGTGGCGAGGCATATTGTCAACTCTATCCTATTTCTTAGTTGACAATAGGCAGCAATATCTTAGAGTGTTGCTATGGAAAGACGGTTAGGCGACTGGAAACGGTTGGGCACCATCATGCGGCGGCTGAAAGCCGAGAACGGGCGTTATGTGCCGGGACCTTTGCTCCTGGCCGAATCAGGTCTGACCCGCGCCGCCGCCTGGAAATACATCGAACGCCTCCGCGAATGGGGTTATGGGATCATAGCCAGTCCTCGCCGCGGCTACTGCCTCACGCGGTCACCGGATATTCCCTTTCCCTGGGAGGTCGAACCCTACCTCACGACGCGCCGATTGGGGCACGCCCTTCTCTATTACGACACACTTTCCTCCACCAACCGCGAAGCCGGGCGCCTCGCCGAGGCCGGCGCGCCCGAAGGGCTCGTCGTTGTCACCGACTATCAGACCGAGGGTCGGGGACGCCTGGAGCGATCATGGCATTCCCCCCCCGGGCGAAATCTTTTGTTCTCTTTGCTGCTTCGTCCCGAGGGTCCTTTGGACAAAGCCACCTCGCTTCCCCTCCTCCTCGCCCTCGCTTTGCGACAAACGCTCCGAACACTCACGCCCGCTCTTAACCCGATGGTCAAATGGCCCAACGATCTCCTGGTGGACGGTCGAAAAATTGCCGGCATTCTCTGCGAAATGCAGGCGGAGCCGGATCGGATCCGATACCTCATTGCCGGTCTCGGCCTCAACGTCAACATGACGAGCCGGGAGTTCCCCCCGGACCTCCGGATAACCGCTTCGTCGCTTCGCCTGCTCACCAAACGCGCCTTTTCCCGTCCGTCCCTCCTGGCGGCTTTCCTCAACACCTTCGAGACGTTTTACGATCAATGGCGTCACGACGGGTTCACTCCCTTTCTCGACGAGTACCGTCGTTGCGATGCTCTGGCGGGCCGGCCAGTCCGAATCCAGCAAAGCGATCGGATCCTGGAAGGATGGGCCGACGGCCTTGAACCGGATGGCGCGCTTCGTATCCGACGGGCCGATGCCACAACCGTTCATGTGCATTCCGGTGACGCCCACGTTCTTCCCCAATCTTCAAAACAAAGGATAATGCCATGCGACTCTCTCCCATCGCCCTCGCTGCCCTACTGACCACCGCCGCGAACACGATCAGCACCTCTGCCGCGCCGATCGAGATTCGCGTAGAGGCCAACCCCTGGAGCGCCCCTCTGTCCGTTCCATCCTATCCACTCTTTTCACCACTGGAGGCGGCCGATAGCGAGCCTGGGGTCGAGGTCCAGCGGCAAGGTTCCGGCGCCCCTCAAACGGATATTCGGATTCGAGGATCTCCGTTCAGCGCCGCAGGGTTGACATTAAATGGATTGCCGCTGGTCAACCCCCAAACCGAACACTTTCATGCCGATCTTCCCCTCCCGGCTGCTTGGATCGGGACCCCTCGACTCCTAACCGGCTGGGAGGCCTTCCGCCAAACCGCAGGACATCTGGCCGGCGCTTTGGACGTGCCCCTGGCCGAACCGGAAAGCCGCCGAATGGCCGTAGTCCACGGGGGAAGCGCCGGATGGCGGGGCATCGGCGCCGACGTCGGTGCCTCGACCGCAACCCCCGATGGACCACGGCACGGTGCCGCCGCCTTCGCCTCCTGGGATCGCATGGATCGAACGGACGGCCAGCCCGATAACGATCTGGAGCGCTGGGCTGGCGGTATCCAGGGCACACGCGTCTCCCCGGAATCGGACACACGTCTCGATCTCATCCTTTTGGGTTCGGACCGCGCCTTCGGCGCCCGCGGCTTTTACGGCGCGCCGCCCTCCTTCCCCGCGGATGAGCGTGTCCAGATGATGCTGGCCTATGCCGCCTGGAGCGTGTCGAACGAGTCGGCACCCACCCGGGTCGCCGCGGCTTGGACCCATCATGAAGACCGCTATCGGCTCGACCGAAATGATCCATCACTCTATGAGAATCGCCATCGGACCGACACGCCAACCCTTCATGCCGACAGTGTGCCCCGCCTCAGCGATCGGTGGCGGCTCTGGCTTCGGAGCGACGCCGTTCTAGAACGCCTTCGAAGTGACTATTCGGGCCGACTTCCCAGCACAGGTCTCGGGCACCATCAACGAAGCCGCTTCTCGGCCGCGGCGGTTCCCGAACACACGATCGGTCCGTGGTCCCTTGGCGCGGGGGTGGGAACCGACTTGTTTCAAAACGACCGTCCCGCCTGGCATCCCGCGCTTCAGATCACGCGGGAGGGTCTGGCGGACGGACGTCTCTTTGCCTCGCTGACCGGTTCGGCCCGTCAGCCCTCGTACACGGAATTGAATTACGAATCGCCGGGAAGTCTCGGCAATCGGGATCTGAAGCGTCAACAGAGTCTTTTGTTCGAAGCCGGCTATCGCCGGGATCGCCCCCGACGGCCTGCGGGACTCATCCTTTTTGCCGAGGAATCGCGGAACACGGTGGATTGGATTCGGACAGCGCCGGGGACACGCTGGACCGCCGAGAATCTCGGACGAATTCGTACCGTGGGATGCCAAGTCTATGGCGCGATCGCGTTGGGTCCGGCCGTCATGGTGTCGGCGGACTACCTGGGACTCGATAAAACATCGGCGGATGACCCTCCCTTTGCCTCGCGGTACGTTCTGGACTACGCGCCCCACCGGCTCCGTTTCGCCATCCGGTGGCGTCCTCTTTCCTGGGCAGGCCTCACGTTTCGGGAGACCCTCGCGCGCTACCAGGCCAACCCCGCCCGCCAGGGAACCCGAACCGAGGCCTCCGCGGCGCTTGAAGCGGAGGTGACCATCCCCCGAATGGATCTTGTCCTCAAGGGGGGGGTGATGAATCTCTGGGATTCCGATTTCCAGACCTTTCCGGGGCAACCTCCGCCGGGTCGGGAGTGGTATCTGAGCGCCGTGCTGATGCTTTAACGACGCTTGCCGGAGGGGTTCTCGACAAAATAGATATGGCCTGGCTCCATCGCCTCCTCCGCCGAGAGTCGGGCGCACGCCACCACGTCGGTCACGCGTCGTCCATCGGGACAGAGGCAAGAAACGGGCAGCCGTTTCCAAGGGAATATGACCCGATGGCCCAGGGGATCCCGCCACTCGGTTCCCCCGTCCTCTTCCAGCAAGTGCATCGAGCCCATGTGCGGTTCGACCCGGGCGTAGCCTTCCAGGAGGGCGGCAAACCGGTCCGGTTGCCACCAGGCGGATAACGAGCCGGAGGCGGGAAAACGATTGACCTCCACATTCACCTGATAAAAGAGACGGCATGACATCCCGCGAAAATAGGCTTCGAAGGGATCCCGTCCATTCGCCTGAACCTGTCGCAGATCGAGGTCGGCCGTTTCCACGTCTTGATAGAACGGCTCCAGGCCGTGGATAAGGTCATAGGCTGTTCCGACCAGCGGCGTTCCAAAGATGCCTCCTCCGTCCACATAGTACAGCAATCCCAGATCCTCCTGAACGCGTCGCTGAATCGCCAACTCGTCCTCGTGCATGGTATAGACCCAGGATCCGCGGTCATCGTGAGCATGGTGGAAGGTATCACAGCACATCGTGAAGTGACTGTCGCGATAGACTCCGCTGACGCCGCACTCCTTGAGCCGCTCCAATCGGCTGATCAGATAGTCCTGATAGGCGCGATTCCGCTGGTTGGCCACAAACAGCAGATGGCCGTACTGGCTCCGATCCGGCTGTCCCGACACATCGCGGACGAACAATCCGGGAATCGCCCGTTCGAGGGGGCTGAGCGAGGAGAAGTGCGAGCCGCACCACATGACGACATCAACTTCGAGATCCACGGCCGCCTTCATGGCCCGTTTCAGCCCCTCCCAGCCGCCATAGACGTCCGCAATTTCGAGTTCCAGCGGACAGCACATGTTGCCGAGAAAATTGAAACTCGTCTGGTCATGCGCGAAGCGGGGAATAACATCGGTTTCGATGCTCCTCCAGAGCGGCATCAGGTAGGCGCGGTGAATGTGCCACTCGTACAGCGCCTTCCAGATGGCCGGCAGCCGTTCCAGGCGGGCCACCTCCCACGTTTCCACATGCGCGGAAGGCCGCGGAATGTCGAAACGGAGCACTCCAGCCTGGGCGCGCAAGTCCGACTGAATATCGCGGCGCAAGTCCAGGAAGTGATTCCAGACGGCCGTCTCTCCACCTTCCGGTCGGCGGGCCACCAGGATCCGCCGTTCCGGCGTCGCCACGGAGTCGGTCAGATCGAAGCAGAACTGATGAAAATGAAGCAGGAGGGTGTCGTTCGCCTCTTTGTGAAAGAGGGAACGCACATGACTCGGGCGGTCATGAACGGTCGTCAGCATCGCATCGGCCGAAACTTGGAAGGTAAATCCCTGCAATTGGGCATACAGGGGGAGATGTTGGAAAAGATAGGGATTGGGGAGGCCACGAACGGTCCAGCCGGAATCGTAGGCCGTAGTGCGGTCCAGTCGCTGAACGGGAGCCGCAAAGAAATTCCGCATGATAAAGGTGTTCCCATCCGCCTCGCCGCCCAATTCCCATGAGGCCCGATCGTGAATCTGAAAGATCGAGCACCCGGGCGCATGATAGCGAAATCCATACGAGAACCCTTCATAGGCCACACCACCCAAGGTCTGGCGACAAGGACGAAGAATCCAATCCATGCGGGCTTTCCCGACCGGCCGATATCCCCCCCATCCGCCCGTGTTCACCCGTGGATGAAGTGCCGAATCGGTCCAGACCATCTGCGGCGCCGTCCGAAACCGGGGCACCGTCTGAATAACCAACGCCCCTCCCGGTAAGGTCTCGATCCCCCGGAACTCATACCGCTCCACCCACCACCCGTCGGCCGTGACAATCAACGGTTGAATCGGCTCGCGAGGATCCCGCAACGGAAGCCCGCGCCATATCACCTGTCGAATTCCAAGAACACACTCATTTTCAACCTCGAGCCCCAACTGGATTCCTACCGAATCAAAACTCAAAATTCGAATGCTCATAACGGGCACCTGTCCTTGTTATCTTCGCAAAACAGAGAACAGGGAGGATTCCCACCCAAGCCTCATTCGTCGTGAATTCGGCCTGGTATGTGTTCGTTTCTCTTGGAGAAACAATAGAGCAATTACTGTGCCATTAGCGGCACAAGAGCCGTTGGAGATCAGAAGAGGACGGTCTCGATTCCAGCCATGAAACGGAATCCCGGCTGTGGAATTCCGGGGAGCTCTTCATAGTCCGTGTCGAACAGATTATACAGACGCAGGGTTGCGAACAGCCGGCGGCTCACGCGGATTCGGCTGCTCCAGTCCAGTACGACATGCGAATCGAGCGGAATCCGATTCTGAGCATCGGCGTAGCGACGGTCCACATATCGGAGTCGAAGCGCGTGAACGTCGGATCGCATGGTTCGGTATTCCAGGCCGCAGGACGCTTTCCACGGCGCGAGATAGGGAATTCGCTTGCCGGTGGTCTCGGGGATCGGCATTTCGTCATACTGACCATCCGTGTACGAGAGCGCGCCTTGAAGCGAGAAACCCTTGCCGAGTGTCCACCGGCCCTCGGTTTCAATGCCCCAGAGGGTCGCCCGGCTGGCATTATAATTCCGAAAGACCCCGTCGGGGGCTAGGACGAAGTCAAAGCTGTCTTTCATGGTCTGATAAAAAGAGGACGCCTGAAGCGAGAATCCCGCCGGCGCCCGCCATCGCAGACCGCCTTCCCAGGAGGTCAAGGCTTCGGGCTTCAGATCGGGGTTGCCGACAAATTCGAATCCGTTGTAGACCACTTGGACGTACCGATCGGAAAGCGAGGGCGCTTGGTGCGCCTGGTGGGCAGAGAGATAGAGGTCGAGATCCGGAATCGGATGGAACATCAAGCCAGCACGCGGACTCCAGAATCCCCCATAGTCATGGGCATAATCATACCGGAGGCCCCAGGTCACGCCGGCCATGGCCCCGTCGGCCCGATGCTGCACGAAGATTCCGGTGTTTTCGCTCGCCTTGTCAATATCCCCCGCCCTCTCCTCGACCAACACACTATCCCGCCGCCATTCGGCTCCGAGGGTGACCTGATTCCAGGGGTTCAGCCATCCTGAGGCTGTGCTCTCCGCCGCCCACGTCTCCTGCTGGTAGAGCCCAACGCCCGGATAGACCCAGTCGTATCGGTCACGAAATCCGTTGCGATAGAGGCGAACGGTAGACACCATGCCGGCGGGTCCTTCAGGTTTCCACTCCAGCGCGCCCATCTGATAGTTACGCTGGGCGCGGCGGTCGGCCGAATCGTCCCGCCCCTCGCCCGAGTATCCTCCGCCGGTGAGGCGAAGGGAGAGGTCGTCGCGCAGACGGATCCCACCCTGGAGATCGCCATGCCAGGCTTTCCAGTCCAGGGCTTCGCCACTGGCCCGTCGCCGGTAGCCATCCGTGGCTTCGCCCCCGATCGTTAGGGCATAATCCGCCCGCTCATTCCCTTCGCCCAGTTCGAAGCATCCCTCCCGGGTATGGTGCGTGCCGACGGCACCACTGATTCGACCAAACGAGCCCGACTCGAGCCGCTTCGTGAAGAACTGAATCACGCCGCCTTCAGCATTCGAGCCATAGAGTGCTGACGCCGGTCCCTTGACCACCTCCACGCGAGAAAGGAGCCCCATGGGCAGAAGTCCGAATTCCACGTTTCCCTGATAGGGATCATTGAGGCGCCGTCCGTCCACCAGAACCAGCACCCGCTGCGTCTGATAGCCGGAGGTCAATCCCCGCATATTGAGTCGAACCATCTGCCCTGGCAAACCCGACCCCTGAATATCCACGCCGGCGATGGAGCGGAAAAGATCTTCGGTGTTGGCCGATCGCCAGATTTCCAGAGTCGGCTCGTCCATGACCGTTACCGCCGCGGGCACCGTTTGCGGCGCGGCGTCTCCCCGCGTGGCGGTCACCACGATCTCGTTCGTCCCCGCCGCACAACGGCTGCCCGCAACCAACAGAGACATCAAAAACTTCTCGTGCATACCTCATTAAACGCCCATAAGGTCGCCAAAGTTCATCACCGTGATGATCCATTAAAACCGTGCACCCGCCGAAACCTGATCCGATAGCCCACGCCTCTTCAACCCCCGGTTTCCCGGGATCCCACTCTCGTCCCCGAGTGGATTTGTAGGATATTCATCTTGATTTGTGCCTGTGGCTTCGCAATGATGACCATCAACTCATCGGGGGAGGTCTCGTATGTTTGGCATCGCCGATAAAGCCGTCTTCCTCGCCTACGCCCTGTCGGTCGCCAGCGCACTCCTATGCGTTCTCTATGGGGTCGCCCACTGGAACCAGGGCGACGAGCCACCCCAGACGGAAGATCTCCAATGGGCCAAAGAGGAAAAAGAAGAGGTCGAAGAAACACTCTGAGCCAAAGGAACACCTCATGGATGCCCTCACCCTCCTCATCCTTCTGATTTACCTCTTCGCCGTCGCTTACCTGGGTTACCGAGGCTACCGTGCGACCAAAACCGCCGCGGACTACCTCGTCGCCGGGCGAAACATCAATCCCATCGTCATGGCCCTCTCCTATGGCGCCACCTTTATCTCCACCTCCGCAATCGTCGGATTCGGAGGGGTGGCGGCCAACCTCGGCATGGGATTGCTCTGGCTCACCTTTCTCAACATCTTTGTCGGCATCTATATCGCCTTCGTCTTTCTGGGCAACCCGACCCGCCGCATGGGCCATCACCTCGACGCGCACACCTTCCCCGAACTTCTGGGCAAACGATTCCAAAGTCGGGCCCTTCAAGTTATCGGCGGTCTGATCATCTTCTTCTTCATGCCCCTCTATGCGATGGCCGTCATCATCGGCGGCGCCGAATTCATCGGCCCCATCTTCCATATCCCCTTCAATGCCGCGCTCTATATCTTCGCCTTCATCGTCGCCGCCTACGTGGTGGCCGGCGGCATGAAGGGTGTTATGTTTACCGACGCCCTTCAGGCCACCATCATGCTGATCGGCATGGTCATCCTGTTGGCCACCACCTACGCCACCCTCGGAGGGTTCATCCAGGCCCATCAATCGCTGACCGAGGTGGCCCCCCGTGTCCCCGCCGCCTTGAAGGCCATCGGGCATCGGGGCTGGACCGCCATGCCCCTCTTCGGCTGGGCCAAGCCCGGATCCAGCGGTCCGGAGGCCATCTCATTCAACCTCTGGTGGACCATGGTGACCACCATCATTCTCGGCGTCGGCATCGGCGTGCTCGCCCAACCCCAACTCGTCGTTCGGTTTATGACCGTAAGCTCACGTCAGTCGCTCAACCGGGCCGTGGTCGCCGGCGGTATCTTTATCCTTTTCATGACCGGCGTGGCCTTCGTCGTCGGCCCCCTCTCGAACGTCTATTTCGCGCGCCATGAAACCATCCGGTGCCACCTCGTGGACGATCAGGCCCTCCTCGATCCAGGACCGGACGGAAAAGGCCGCCTCACGCTCGTGCCCCCCGACGCGCCCGCCGAAGTCATGAGCCGCGCCAAACGCTTCGTCGCTTATCGCCTTCCCGGCGATGCCGAAGACCAGGCGCTCCGCTACGTGCTCTGGACACCGGAAATGACCCTCACGCGCGGAACCGATGGTCGGCTCGACGAGATCCGCCCCGGCCTGATCGCCATCGCACGGACGGCCACCTTGGGAACCCCCTTGTCAGGAAACGCCGATGCCATCATCCCGCACTACGTCGCGAGCGCCTTCCCAAAATGGTTTGGAATCGTCTTCCTCCTGACGCTTCTGGCAGCGGCCATGAGCACCCTCTCAAGCCAATTCCATGCCATGGGGACGGCGATCGGCCGGGATGTCTTTGAAACCCTGACGGGCGAACATCACTCCACCCGCTCCATCGCCATCACACGCCTGGGCATTCTCGCGGGCCTGGCCGCTGCCATCCTGCTCGGTAAAATGGTCCGCTTCAACATCATCGCCCTGGCGACGGCGATCTTCTTCGGGCTCTGCGGCGCTTCCTTCCTGCCCGCCTTCCTCGGCGCTCTCTTCTGGAAGCGCATGACCCGGGCCGGCGCCCTGGCCTCACTCCTGGTCGGATTCCTGGCCAGCGCCTTCTGGTCGCTCTTCATCAACAGCAAGACAGCAACCGGCCTGGGTCTCAGCAAAGCCCTCTTTGGAAAAGAGACGCTAATCCCCACCTCGTTCAGCCCCACCTGGGCCTTCGTAGATCCCCTGGTGGTCGCCCTTCCGCTCTCACTTCTGACGGCCATTCTCGTTTCCCTTGGGACTCGTCCCCTCCCCGACGATCACGTGAACTGGTGCTTCGGCGGGCCGAAACCCCGCTAACGACGGCGGCGTCCAAAAAGCAAGGGGCCGTATGTGAGAGCGTTCGCTATTCGACTGGCCTGCACCGTAGGCCTTCTCCTGGCGGGACGGCCATCGCTCCACGCCATCCGGGTGATTGAAGCTTCCGATCATGTCGCCCAGGAGGGTGAGGTCTTCCGAGACCCGCGTGCCTCGAACGGAAAGTGTGCGGGCGCCCTCTTCGATATCAACGCCGAGCACATTCCGGTCAAGCGAATCGTGCGGGCCAGTCCCGACCTGCCGCCGGGCGATTATACCGCCACCTTCTGGCTGACCGCCGCGCCGGTCGCCATTCAACACGGACTCTCGGTCACCCTCACGGCCGGCGAGACCCAGGTCACCCTCGGCCAATTTCATTTCGATCCCGTCCCGGCGTACCAACCGTACGAAATCGCCTTTGTGCACCCCGGGGGGCCTGCCACGCTGCGCCTGGAAGCCACCACCTCGAGCGGCTTCCAAGGCATGCGCATAACGATGGCGGACGATGAACGGTCCTCTCTTCCCGTGCTGCCCGACCAAAGGAATCCCCTGGCGGATGCCGATTCCAAGCGTGAAGCCATCACGGCGGCCGAGATCGGCGAACTGATCGAGGGGGTTCGTGATCTCTCTCAACTGGATGCGTTCGCCCCCCGGGTGCTGTGCGATCGCATCGAAATCCGCCCCCGGCGCCAGGCCGATGCCCTGGTACGCCAGGTCGAGGTTGATAAAATCCACTACAAGCCGGGCGAAATCGTCCATGCCCGCGTCACGATGGAAGCCCACGGAACTCCCGGACCGATCGTGCTCGTCGCCGAAGAGATTCGGGAACTCGATGAGGTCCGGGAGGTCTATCGGGAAAGCCTGACGCTCGAACGCGGCGTTCACGAGCGTTCGTTTGCTTATCCCCTCGACGAGACCGAATTCGGCCGGGAACTGCGCTGTTCGCTGTGGCGCGGGAACCAGGTGGAACATGCCAACAGCGCCTTTTTTGGGGTCAGCCGAAATGTCTATCGCATCGGCATTTCTGGAAATGGCGGTCCGCAAGACATGCGCGGAATGACCCGCGAACAGGCCGATGCCCTCATGGCGGCCAACAAAAAGGCCTACGCCAACTACTTCGAACGGTTTGCCTGGGCGCCCTGCGACTACTCAAACCTCGCCCCCGCCACCGAAATCTTTTATTCCGGTCAAACGCAATATCCCGGCTCCGTCGGCGGCTTTAAAAACCTCCTGGCGGCAGCCCACGCCGTGGGCATCAAAGGAATCACCTACGGAAAGGCCTGCGCGGGGGGAATCGAGGGATTTCGAACATTTCAGCGCCATCCGGAATTCTTCAGCCACAGTCCCGAGGGGCCCGCCACGGAACAGTTCAACACCTTTTATCTGGAGCGTATGTTGGCCAACGACTACTTGCTTCATGCGCCTCCCAGCGAGGGCGGATGGCAGCATTGGGCCAGCCTGTGGGTTCGTTTCGACTACGAACCGGCAGTGATCTTCGGTGCCCACGCCATCATGGACAGCATAGCCATGTTCGGGTGGGACGGGGTTCGATGGGATGGCCATTTTGTGGGCCACATGAAACCGTTTTTAGATACCCTGCGACCCCGCTATCCCGATTTCGTGCATGGGTATAACATCGCCTTCGCCAATCCGGGCGGAAGCCATTTCCTGCCGCCAGCGAATGCCGTCGAGGACTTCCATTTCGTCGCTCGCGATCATGGTCTGATGATGGACGAGAGCGTCCGCGACTGGAGTCATTCGAATTTTTCCCCGGGTCATATTCGTCCGTTCTACCTGGCCCTGGCGCGGGAAGCCGATTACATCAAACGGATCGGCGGCCTGCCTCTGTTCATCACATTCGACATGGGCTCGAGCCAGGACATCCTGTGGGGTGTCCTTTTCGGTTTGGCTGCCGGCCAACGCTATTGTTATCGGACCAGTCCCGGTGATTTTCTCTTCGGGCCCTTGCCGAGATTTCTGACCCGCTACAGCGCCTTCGTCTGGGACGATACCGCCCGCCTGGCTAATCCGGGCGCCGTCCTCCGCCTCACGCAGGAGAACCAGGAGATAGCGGAGGAGAACCTCTGGTGGAAAGAAAGCACCTGGCTTCGTCGAGTCGCTCCCGGACGTGTTCAATTGCTGGTCAATCTCATCAATCCGCCTCACTACCGCCAGTTTTCCAGCCGCGTCCAGACTCCCGCCACATCCCGGACAAATATCGTTCTCGAACTGACCCTGCCAGCAGGAACCCGTTTGATTCGTGCGGCGCATCTCTCTCCCGACCTGTGTCTTGGCCATGAGACGTTGCCGGTGACCGGGTCGAAGGCTAAGCCGGCCGTCACCCTGAAGCGTCTGCACCGATGGAGCATCGTCCTGTTCGAACTCGAAGGCGGCGACGACCCTCCCTTCGCGCTGACCACTCCGATCGAAGAGGCCGCCGATCTTCTCGCTCGGCAGGCCGACGAACGGCGTCGCCGGGAGGCCGAACGTCAGACCGCCGCCGGAATCGCCCCGGGGGAACCGACCCCATCTCGAACGGTGCCCCCCTACAAAGACTATGAGCGCACCTTCAATGCGGACGCCGAGGCCGGCGCCGCCCTCAAACTCCCTGCCCCGCTTTCGCTGCGCCGAGACGGTCGTCTGGATGTTCATCATGCGCGCGGCCCTTTTGCCTGGCTGAATCCGGTGGAGGCCGCCGCCGCGCGGATAGCCGCATCGGCCGCCACCACCGCATCCTGGGTGGATTTCGTGGGTTTCCGAGCCGGCTCCCAAGGCTGTATGGATGATTTTCCAGAAACCTTCGAGGATCTGGCAACGTATGACGTGATCGTTCTCGACAACATCCATGCGTTTCATCTGGGGCCCCAGCGCCGCGCCCTGCTCCGGGAATATGTCCTGGCCGGTGGCGGCCTGCTGATCATGGGCGGGTATTTCAACCTCTCCCTCGGCGCCGACCACAACACGGCCCTGGCCGACCTGCTCCCCATCCGAATCCGCCGCTACGCCGACATTCGGCGCAATGACAACGGATGGCCGCTTCGTCCAGTCGAGAAATCGTTTTTTATCCCCGGCATCAATTGGGATCGCCCCGCCCATGCCTATACCGTCGATACCTCACCGCTGAAAGAGGACGCCAAGGTTCTCCTGACGGCCGGCGACGCCCCCGCCATTGTGTCGCGCCCCTTTGGCAAAGGCCGTGTCATCGTCGTGCTGATCAATCCGCATGGGTCGCCGGCCGAGGGCACAACCCCCTACTGGGAATGGCCCTGGTGGCCGCACATTCTCCAATCCTGCCTGCAATGGCTCGGAGAGGAGGCCGGTCGGGTCGTTTCGGACAGGGATCGTCGCACGCGCGCCCCGGATCCATCCAAGCCGACCGCCGAGGATTTGATGCTGGACGCCCTGGTGGTGTCCGATGCGGAGTTCACAACCAAACTCCGCGATGCCCGTGTGAACATCGTGGATAGGGAAAGCGCCCGACGAATGCTGCATGTGGCGGTCGAACATGTCGGAAAGATCGTGGATATGGATTTGCTCTCGGACGTGATCACGCGCACCGCCCCCTATTTCGATCCGTCATTCGCCGAACTGGCTCCCGCGCTGATTGCCTCGCCCCACGACTTTATCCGCGCGGCGGGATACCAGATTGCCGGCCTTGCGGGCGATCAAAACTTACGCCCGCTGCTGGAAAAAGGATTGAACGAGACCCATGAGAATCTCGTGCGCGAGGCGTTGATCGCGCTCGGCCAACTCGGCCTTCCGGAAGCCGTCCCGGCCGTCCGCCGGTGTCTGCAGCAACGCCCCTCCCACGCCCTGCTAGCGCACTCGGTCCTCCTTCGGCTCGGGGACACCAGCGCCCTGGAGGAAGCCCTGAAAACCTACGAAGAGGGTATGCGCCGCCGTCTGCGCCTCAAAAGCGGACGGCGCTTCGCGTATCAAAGTCTCTATGGCGGTGTTTCCTTCAAATTGACCCCGGCGCAGCGGCAGGCAGCGATGGCCGAATACCGCCGGGTCGTCGCCCTTGAGAAACAAGCCATTCACGATTTGAGTCACTTCCGCGAAACGCTGAGCCGCCTTGGCCCCGAGCAGGGGGAGACGCTGGTCGCCTTCTTTGCCCGAATGGAAACGCCCGAACTCCAGGCCGATGCCTTCGCCTTCATGGCCCGTCTTCCACCGGATCAGGCCGCAGCCTATCGCGACCGTTTTCGATCGGCGCGACTACCCGGACTTCGGCTGCTGGCGGAATAGGGCGGGCCCCGGAGCAGACGACACGGGCCGGCGGCCACCGCGCCATAGCACGTTAAGGGTCATCCGCCTCGCGGACCACACGGAATCCGATCGTGCTGGTACGCGTTTCCGGTAATTCCGCCTGGCGGGCCGCGGAGCGGCAATGTCGCGGTTCGCTCAGCCAAGATCCTCCCCGCACCACCCGACGAAGGCCCGATGCAGGTCCCGAGGGATCATGGACTGTTCCACGCGGATAGGGTCCATACCAGTCCTGACACCACTCTGCCACATTGCCGTGCATGTCGTGAAGACCCCATGCGTTGGGCTGTTTTTCCCCTACCGGCCGGGTGGACCCTTCGCTGGTCGCCGCATACCAGGCCATCGCCGCCAAATCCCCCGCCGTCTCGCCCGCCGTTCCCGCCCGGCACGCATACTCCCATTCGGCCTCCGTCGGCAGTCGGAAGCGCCCTCCCGCCCGCTCGCTTATGATTTCGAGAAAACGCTGGACATCCTCCCAGCTAACCGATTCCACCGGCCGGTTCGACCCCTCGAAAAAGGAAGGATTGGTCCCCATCACACGAGTCCATTGGGCCTGCGTCACTTCGCATACGCTCATCCAGAAACCCCGGCTCAACACAACCCCGTGGGCGGTCTCGTCCTCTCGCCGTCCCCCTTCCCGCGCCGGACTGCCCCGCACGTATTGCCCCGGCGCGATCCAAACAAGATCGAGCTGAACACCCTCGCCTAAATCCACGGACATCCGTCGTGCCGGCTCTTCCGCACCCCATAGTGCGGCGGTAAGCGCGATGGATCCGACCAGGGCAACCGTCGCCGTAACCCGTCGGTTGAACCTTCGAACGCGTGACATCCCTCACCCCCCAGCTAGTGTATGGTTACTGTATCACAGTACGACTCGTTCTGAAAACTCTTTTTACAAGGCACCCTAGTCTTTAGCGAATGGAGATAGGGGCTCGTGGAAGGGGCCGGAGAGGGGTGTACATCCCCCGCTCCCCCCTCACGCTTTTTAACCCAAAACGCCAAAATCCTTGGCCCCCCGTGGTCTGGCGATTTACAGAAATCCCGAGGATGCCAGTCGTTCCCATGTCAGACCGGCCGGGGGGTCGGGTTGAAGCAGGCGGCGGACATACTTCGCGATAAGATCGGTTTCCAGATTCACCCGATCCCCTACCCCCAGGTCGGAGAGCGAGGTGTGCGACCATGTGAACGGAATCAGGTGAACCTCGAATCGGTCGGTGCCGCATCGCGCGACGGTCAGGCTCACCCCGTTGATCGCTATCGAGCCCTTCCGAGCAATCTCCTGCCTCAGATCCTCCGGCGGAGCAACCTCCAACACCCAGTCGGAACCCGCGCGCCGAAGGGCGGTCACCTCGCCCATGCCATCCACATGGCCCGTCACAAAATGCCCTCCCAGACGGGAAGAAGGGGTCAACGCCCGTTCCAGATTCAACCGGCGCCCGATCGGCATCTGCCCAAGGGTTGTCCGTTGACAGGTCTCCTGCAACAGATCGCACACAAACCCTTCCTCTCCCGCATGGGTCACGGTCAGACAGACACCCTCGACCGCGACGCTCTCCCCTCGTTGAAGCGACGAAGACCAGGCCACACCTTCGATCCGAAGCCGTGCGCCCCCTTCCCGGGGGTCCCGCGCCGCCAATCGCCCGACCGCTTCAATCAGCCCCGTAAACATGACCGCCTCACTCGTTCAGGAATAAAACGCACCATCCAGTCCGGTCCCAGGCGGCGGGTTTGGAGAATCCGCCCCCGAATCCCCTTCGCAAGGTGAAGCGGCTCCCCTTCGAAGCCGCTCGTTCCTCCCATCAGCACGATCGGCGCATAAAAGAGAACCACCTCATCCGCCAGGCCGTCCCGAAGAAGCGCGCCCGCCAACCGGCCGCCGCCTTCGCAGAGCACATGAAGGAACCCTTCTCGTCCCAATCGGCGAAGCACGTCGTCCAGCGGAACCCGCCCTTTGGCCGAAGGAAAACGCCAGAGACGCGCACCGCCTTTGCTCCAGCGAACATCCGCGCAGGGCCGTCCAGGGCCGGGGGCCGCCACGATCGTACGAACGGCATACGCATCGGTGAACACCGTCGCGTCCGGAGGAAGTCCTCTCCGCCCTGCCACAATCACCCGATAAACAGGGGGCGCCCCCCCCGCCCGGGGAAGAAGGGAGGGATTGTCCGCACGGAGGGTCCCGGCCCCCACCATAATCGCATCCACGCGCTGGCGCATCCGCTGAACCTGCCGGCGCGCCTCCTCGCTCGTGATCCAGCGGGAGGCACCCGCCGCATCGGCAATCCGTCCATCCAGAGTCAATCCGAGTTTGAGGGTGACGTAGGGGCGTCCCTCTTGAATCCACGTGCGAAAGGGTGCAATCAGCGCTTCGGCCTCGGCGCGACTCACCCCGACCTCCACCCGAATGCCGGCGTTTTCGAGGATCGTCCGCGCCCGTCCCGCGTGTCGGGGATTGGGATCTTCCGTCGCATAAACCACCCGTGCCAGGCCGGCCCGGCAGATGGCCTCCGTGCACGGCGGCGTTCGGCCCCAGGTCGAACAGGGCTCGAGCGTCACATAAAGCACAGCGCCGCGAGCGCGGTCGCCCGCGCGGGTCAGGGCTTCGACCTCGGCATGCGGACCCCCCGCCTTCCGGTGCCACCCTTCTCCGACCACTTCTCCGTTCTTGACGACGATCGCCCCCACCGGAGGATTCGGCCGCGTCCAACCCTCCCCGTTCCGGGCCAGCCGGATCGCTCGCCGCATCCAGATCCGATCGCATTCGGAGGGGGTTCGTCCCATCGTCATCAGGTCGTCTCCTCCGGTCGGGCCAGAATGGCCTGCACAAAGGCCGCCGGATCGAACGGAACCAGATCGTCCATGCCCTCGCCGAGACCCGCATAGCGGAGGGGAACGGCCAGCTCGCGACGAATGCCGAAAACAAAGCCGGCCTTCGCGGATCCGTCGAGCTTGGCCACGATCAGGCCGGTCAAAGGAAGCGTCTCGTGGAAATGGTGCGCTTGGGACAGGGCGTTCGATCCGGTGGTCGCATCCAGAACGAGCCAGACGTCATGGGGGGCGCCGGGATGCGCCTTCCCGACGCTTCGGCCCACCTTCTGGAGTTCCGCCATCAGAGCCTCGCGCGTATGCATGCGGCCCGCCGTATCCACAATCACGGCATGAGCGCCTCGCGCCCGGGCGGCCTGCACGGCATCGAAGGCCACCGCCGCCGGGTCGGCGCCCATTCGGCCGGCCACACATTCGCAGGGAACACGCTCAGCCCAGAGCTGCAACTGCTGGGAGCCGGCGGCACGAAAGGTGTCGGCAGCCGCCAGCAACGGACGTCCTCCGGCCTTCAACAACCGGCGGGCCAGTTTGGCCGCCGTGGTCGTCTTCCCCGCGCCGTTGACGCCCGCCAGAAGAATGACGCGGACGCCTCCGCCAGGGTCCGCCAGCACATCGGGAGGCGGCGGACCGAGCATCCGGGTCATCACAGCCGCCAGCCGATCCGAAAAGGTCTCCCCCCGTGTCTGAGTCTTGGCCTCCTCCAGCAACGCGGCCGCCACCCGCGGTGGAACATCGGCCCGGATCAGGGTCTCCTCCAGCATGTCCAGTGTCCGCTCGTCCGGACGCCCCGGCCGGAACAGGGAACGAAGCCCTTCGGCCATGGCCCGTCGCGTCCGGGCCAGTGCATTCCGCCAGCTTATCATGACACCGGCCCTCCAGACTCCTGCGAAGATCCGGGAAGGCGCAGCGGCGACTCGGCCGTCAGGGCCGTCCGGAGCGGGCGGGTGAGGGTCTTGCTGATCCGGTCCAGCACTCCGTTGACAAATCGCGCGGAATTCTCCCCCGAAAAATCCCGCGCCATCTCGACCGCCTCATCGATCGAAACGACAGGGGGAATATCCTCCCGGTAGAACATTTCGTACGTCGCCAGTCGGAGGATATTCCGATCCACGCGGGACATCCGGTGGAGATCCCAGTTCTCGGCCGCACTCCGAATCGCCTGATCCAGCCGATCCTGATTTTCCAAAACGCCCCAGATCAGACTCTCGGCCATCGCGCGGACCCATGGAGAGACAGGCTCCTCCTGCAGATCCCAGAAGTCCCGCAACGCCGTCGTGGGATCGTCGTGCGGATACTCCAGGGCGTAAAGAAACTGGACGGCACACTCGCGCGCCTGTCGCCGCCCTTTCATCCTGATAGCCCCGGCTGCCGGAAGAGATTCGCCATCTCGATCGCGGCCAGTGCGGCTGTCCATCCCTTGTTCCCCGCCTTGGTACCAGACCGCTCGATCGCCTGATCCAGATTTTCCGCGGTGATCACCCCGTTGATGACCGGAACCCCGGTGTCCAGCGCAATTTTGGCCAGCGAGCGGGATACCTGGCCGTTGATCAGTTCGGCATGTCGCGTGGCCCCCTGAATGACACATCCCAGGACAACGATGGCGTCATACGCTCCCGACGTCGCCATCTTTTGCGCCGCCAGAGGCGTTTCATTGGCTCCCGGGACCCAAGCGACTGTGATGGCATCGGCCGCCACCCCATGCCGGACAAGGGCGTCCTCAGCCCCGGCCAGCAACTGACGGGTGAAGAGATCGTTGAACCGACTGACCACCACACCGATCCGCAATCCTTTTCCATCCAGAGGTGCACTGATTTCCTTCATGGCTCGCTCCTGTTGTTCCTGTTCGTGTTACCCTTATAACAAATGGCCCAGTTTTCTCTTCTTGGCCCGGAGATAGCGCCGGCTGTGTTCGTTTGCTGGAACGATCAGCGGGACACGCTGCACCACCCGGAGTCCATACCCTTCGAGACCCACAATCTTTCGCGGATTGTTGGTCAGGAGGCGAATGCGGCGGAGTCCAAGATCCGCAAGGATCTGGGCACCGATTCCATAATCCCGTAGGTCCGCGGGAAAGCCCAGGCGCTCGTTGGCCTCCACCGTATCCAGACCATGTCGCTGCTGAAGGGCATAGGCGTGAATCTTATTCGCCAGTCCGATTCCCCGTCCCTCCTGGCGCATGTATAGGACCACCCCGCACCCTTCCGCGTTGATCATCGTCAGCGCGCGATGCAGCTGATCACCGCAATCGCATCGGCAGGAGCCGAAGACATCACCGGTCAAGCATTCGCTGTGAACCCGCACGAGGGGAGCCTCGGCCGCCGCCACCTCGCCCTTCACGAGCGCCACGTGGCACTCCCCCGTCGGCTTCTCCCGATACAAGACCAGCCGGAAAAGACCGTATCGGGTGGGCAAATCCACCGTTTCGACCCGTTCCACCAACCGCTCCCGCAACCGCCGGTACGCAATCAGGTTCCGAATCGTGGTCATCGCCAGCCCATGCTGCCGGGCAAAGCGTTGCAATTCGGGATAGCGGGCCATGTGTCCGTCGTCCCGGAGAATTTCACAAATCACTCCACCGGGCGGCAGTCCCGCCAGCCGGGAGAGATCCACCGCAGCCTCCGTATGGCCGGCCCGGCGTAGGACACCACCTTCCCGCGCCTCGAGAGGAAAGATGTGACCCGGGCTGACCAGATCATCCCGCGTCGCCCGGGGATCCATCAGGACCCGGATCGTCCGGGCGCGGTCGTGCGCGCTGATTCCCGTCGTCACGCCCTCCCGGGCATCCACGGATTGAAGAAACGCCGTTCCTTGATGATCCCCCCCCCCCGACCGGGGCATCGGAACCAAGCCAAGCCGAGCAACCCGATCGGGTGGCAAGGCCACGCACAGCAGACCCCTCCCATGCGTGAGCATGAAATTGATGGCTGCGGCGTTGACTTTGGCGGCCGCCATAATGAGATCCCCCTCGTTCTCCCGATCCTCATCGTCGGTCACGACGATCATCTCCCCCCGGCGGATGGCGGCAAGGGCCGACTCGATCTCCTGAACCACAGTCTCCTCGGCCGGTTCTTTGGATCGCCTCGCGTGATGAGCCGATGCGGACATAAAAAATCCCGAAACGGAGACGCTTCGGGAACAGCAGCAGCAGACCTTGCGGGCTGCGGCAAGGGTTGACGCTTCTCCCATCCCGACTCTACGGTCGGCTCCGGAGTTTCACCGGATCAATCCGCCCAGGGCGGAGTCGCGGGCTTTCACCGCCGGTCAGGACTCTCCCGCGCGAGCCGCGCGGAATCACCCGTTCCCGAAGACAACTCCTCTTGCCTTTCTGCCGACTATTGCATATGTTAAGAGCAGCTTTGGCAAGCAAAAAAAAGGCGCCCCATGAACACCTTTCGTAACACTCCGGTCGTCAAACTCGGTCTTATCGGCGTCAGCCGCGATTGCTTCCCCCTGGAGTTGACCCGCCGCCGCCTTCAGGAAGTGTTGGCGGAATGCCGCAAACTGAAACTGCCTGTGGTTCCCTGCAAGCGGATCATCGAGACCGAATCGGACGCCGTGGCGGCGGCCGGCGAAATGAGGGAGCAGGGCATTCATGCCGCCGTCTTCTATCTGGGCAATTTCGGCCCCGAGGGGCCAACCACCATCTGCGCCCAGCGAATGGGTGTTCCGTTCATGCTCTGCGCCGCCGCCGAAGAGAGCCGAAAGAGTCTGATTGAGGGACGGGGTGATGCCTTCTGCGGCCTTTTGAACGCGTCGTTCAACTGTGGACTTCGCCGACTCCGTCCCTATATTCCGGAACGCCCAGTCGGACTGCCCAAAGAAATTGCCCGCCTGATCGCGGGGTTTGGCGACATCGCTCGCGTGATCATCGGAATCAAACATCTGAAAGTTTTTTCCTTCGGTCCGCGTCCGCAGGATTTCTTCGCCTGCAACGCGCCCATCCAACCTCTGTACGACCTCGGCATCGAGGTCATGGAAAACTCCGAACTCGATCTGTTTGAGATCTATCGGGCCGCCGCCGATCGAAAACGCGAGATCGAAGCCGTGGCGGCCGACATGGCGCGTGAGCTCGGCGCCGGAAATCGAATGCCGCAGAAGCTGGAAGCCCTCGCCCAGTTCGAACTCGCGTTGATGGCCTTCTTCGAAAACAACCTGGGGTCCCGCCAGTACGGCGTGTTCGCCAACAAATGTTGGCCGGCCTTCGAAAAGGCCTTCGGGTTTGTCCCCTGCTATGTGAACAGTCGGTTGGCCAGCCGCGGCATTCCCGTCGCCTGCGAAACCGATATCTACGGCGCCGTCTCGGAATATCTGCTCCAGCTCGCCACCGCCTGCCCAGTCACCCTGTTGGACGTCAACAACACGGTTCCGGAAGACATTCCGATTAAAAATCTGCGCGGTGCCGCCCGCGCGGATCTCTTTATGGGTTTCCATTGTGGCAACACGCCCAGTGGCTGCCTTTGCCCGAATTTCGCGATGAAGTACCAGCTCATCATGCACCGGCTGATGGAACCGGGGCGGGAGCCGGAAATTACCTGTGGCACTCTGGAAGGGCGAATCAAACCCGGCCCCGTAACCATTGCCCGACTGGGTAGCACGGCCGACAATCAGCTCAAGGCCTATGTCGCCGAAGGCCACGTGCTGGATGCGGATCCCTCCTCCTTCGGGGGCATCGGCATCTTTGCCATACCCGGCTTTGCCCGATTCTATCGCCACGTCCTCATCGAACGTCAGTTCCCCCACCATACAGCCGTCGGTTTCAAGCACGCCGGAGCCGTGCTCTTCGACGCGCTTCGTCTCCTGGGAATCCCGGAGATTCACGTGCCCCGGCCCACAAGCGTGGCCTACCCGTCGGAAAATCCGTTTCGCTGATTGGTTTCCTCACCCCCTCGTTCGGAGGCATTCCCCATGGCTGCTATGGAAAAACGATATGCTCTCGGTCTTGATTACGGCACCAACTCCTGCCGCTGCCTGATCGTGGATCTGAGCGATGGACGCGAACTGGCCGATGCCGTCTTTCCGTACCCCAGCGGAGAGGCCGGCATCCTTCTTGATCCCCGAAACCCCAACCTGGCCCGCCAGCATCCGGCGGACTATCTCAAGGCGGCCGAAGAGTCTGTCCGGTCGGCCTTGGCAGAGGCAGCCCGAAACGATTCCGCGTTCGATCCCAAAGCCGTCATCGGCATAGGGGTTGACACGACGGGAAGCACGCCCATGCCGGTGGATCGGACCGGCACGCCCCTCGCCTTGACTCCGCGCTTCAAGGACCGATTGGCCGCCATGGCCTGGCTCTGGAAGGATCACACCTCCTATGCGGAGGCCGAAGCCATCACCCGGAAAGCGTCCCGCCTCCGTCCCCACTATCTGGCCAAGTGCGGAGGCACCTATTCCTCCGAATGGTTTTGGAGCAAGATCTGGCACTGCAAGAAAGAAGATCCGGCCGTCTTCCGCGCCGCTTGGTCGTGGGTGGAGTTATGCGACTGGATCCCGGCCGTGCTCTGCGGCGATACGCGGCCTGACCGTATCGCCCGAAGCGTGTGCGCCGCCGGTCACAAGGCGATGTTCAATGCAGAATGGGGCGGTCTGCCGGACCAACGCTTTCTGGCCGCCCTGGACCCCGATTTGGCCGACCTGCGCCGCCGCCTCTACGACCGCGCGCTCACCGCAGACCAGCGAGCCGGTCGGCTCTGCCCAGAATGGGCCGAACGCCTCGGTCTGAACGCCGGCATTCCCGTCGCCGTTGGAGCCTTTGACGCGCACATGGGAGCCGTCGGCGCGGGAATCCGTCTGGGGACCCTGGTCAAGATTCTGGGGACCAGCACCTGCGACATGATGGTCTGGCCAGCGAATCGGCCATTAGCCGATATCCCCGGCGTTTGCGGCATCGTCAAAGGCTCGATCCTGCCCGACGCCTATGGGATCGAAGCAGGCCAGTCGGCGGTCGGCGACATATTCCTGTGGCTGGTCCGCTACCTGACCCCCGACAGCTACGGCCAAAGCCTGGACGACAAATTCGCGGCACTGGCGGAGGCGGCATCCCGCCTCGCGCCCGGCGAACATGGTTTGCTGGCGTTGGACTGGAACAACGGCAACCGGACGATTCTCGTGGATGCGCGCCTGACCGGGCTCCTGATCGGCCAAACCCTGCATACGACGGCCGCGGACGTCTATCGCGCGCTGATCGAAGCCACCGCGTTCGGCGCGTTGACCATCATCAACCGAATCGCGGAATACAAGGTCCCCGTGCGCGAAATTGTCAACTGCGGAGGACTCGCCGTCAAAAATCCACTGCTCATGCAGATCTATGCCGATGTCACCGGCCGCCCCATGAAGATCTCCCGTAGCGATCAGACCTGCGCGCTGGGCGCGGCGCTCTTTGGCGCCGTGGCCGCCGGACCACACGAAGGCGGATTCGCTTCCGTGGCCGATGCCCAGGACGTCCTCTGCGGGGTGAGGGATACCGTGTACAAGCCGAACCCGGACGCGCGGAAGGTTTACGCCCGACTCTATTCTCTTTACCGCGAGCTCCACGATGCCTTTGGAACCACCGAGTGGAAAGGGCAATTGGCCCATGTGATGAAAGACCTGATCGCGATTCGGGAAAAGGCCAGGAGCCAAGGACAGGGAGCCTCCCATGGGTGACGCGCTCCGTGAGGCCGTCTGCGAAGCCAATCGAGAACTGGCACGGTTGAAACTGGTCACCCTGACCTGGGGCAACACCAGCGGCGTAGATCGCGCGCGCGGGCTTTTCTATATCAAGCCGAGCGGAGTCCCCTACAAGGAGCTGACACCCGAGCATATGGTCCCCATCCGACTCGCAGACGGACAGCCCCTAGAGACGCGCTGGCGCGCCTCATCGGATACCCCAACCCATTGGCGACTCTACCAGGCCTTTGACAGCATCGGCGGCATTACCCACACCCACAGCCCGTTCGCCGTCGCCTTTGCGCAAGCCCGCCGTTCCATCCCCTGTCTGGGAACGACCCATGCCGATACCTTTCGCGGCGAGATTCCCCTGACCCGTCTTCTCACCGAATCGGAAGTCGAAGAGGCGTATGAAGATTGGACCGGGCGGGTCATCGTGGAGCGATTCCAGAGTCTGGATGTTCGTGCCACGCCGGGTGTACTCGTGGCCGGCCACGCGCCGTTTACATGGGGAAAAGACCCGATGGAGTCGGTCCACCACAGTCTGATTCTCGAAGAGGTCGCCCGGATGGCTTGGACAACCCTGATGCTCCGTCCCGACGTTTCCCCGTTGCCCGACTGGATTTCACGGAAACATTACGAGCGGAAGCACGGACCGAACGCGACCTACGGTCAGAGCGGCGGGAAGACCTGATCGTCAGCGCTGTGCCCCCGCGGCCGCCAGACGGCGGCAGAAAAGGGGCAGATCCGGATCGCGAGCTCCCATGATCAACGCCACGGCCTCGGGTTCGGCAAGAGCCTGTAATTCCCGCTCCAGAGTCACGTAATCAGGCACAACGGAGACCGCCACACCCCGGGCCGAAAGACGTTCGGCCAACTCTTCTGAAGTGACGGTTCGCGCCACGGTGCCTCCGGCGTAGTAAGGGGGAAGGAGAAACAGGCGGTCTTCCGGACGGCATAAGGCGGGAAAGAGGTCCGAAAGAGCGTCCTTCATCGCCGCCAAAGGGCCGAATCCGTGAGGCCGCCATACGGCCAGCACCCGCCGATAGTATGGCCGGACTGTCTCCCAGGCCGCCGCAATCTTGGCTGGATTGTGCGCGTAGTCGTCCACAATCGCCATGCCGCGGAAGGTGCCGACCCACTGAAGCCGTCGCTCGATTCCTCGAAACGAGGTCAACGCCCGAGCCGCCTCGGGAAGCGGCCAACCCATGGCCACGCCCAGCGACAGGGCGTGGATAGCATTTTCCACGTTGTGGACACCCGGTACCGCCAACGCCACCTCCTGATCCCGCCAGCGAAATCGGCACCCATGGGCTGCCAGGCGCAGGTCCCTCACCTCGCTCAGATCCAACGGCCCGATCGTCGCTCGGCGTACCCGTTGGCGAAACCGGTCGAACAATGCCCGAGCCTCCTCTTCCTGAAAATGGTCTCGAGAGATATTCGTCACCACCGCCCAGTCGGGCCGGTAACTCATGAGCGAACGGTCGCTTTCATCGGCCTCAAAAATCCAGGGGCCACGTCCCAACCGAACATTCCCAATCCGGGTTTCCGTGGCCCAATTCAAAACAGCCGCGCCATTGACAACCATGGGATCCGCACCCAACTGTTCGAGGATCACCCCGATCATCCCGGTCACGGTGCTTTTACCCGAGGTCCCCGTCACCGCCACCGACGTTTCACCGTCCATCAACTCCGCCAGCATAGCCGCGCGATGGATCAGCGTCACGCCCTTCGACCGGGCGGCCTGAATATCCGGATTGTCGGATTCAATGGCCGTGCTGACCACCACATACTCGGCGCCCTCCCGAACGCCGGTACCGTCCTGTGGATAGAGCTTCAGACCCGCGGCTCGGAGACGGTCCAAGAGCGCCGTTCCTCCCCGCTGGTCCAGATCCCGATCGGATCCGGTCACCAGCCATCCCCGGGCGCTCATGGCCTGGGCCAGCGCACTCATGCCGACCCCGCCAATGCCGACCAGATGCGCGCGCTTCATGGCGCCAGAATCCGCCCCCACTCCGCCGGCGGCGTTTCCCCCGCAAACAGAGGTGCAAACACAAACGAAAACGCAAAGGGCTCCGGTTTCAGCCAGTACATCTCCAGAGGGCCGGGTCCACAACTGGCACTCCCCAATCCGTTTTGTCGGTGATCGAGGTTCAACGTGACAAAATCCCGCTTGACCAGTTCACACGCATGCGTGGCTCGATCGAAATCTTCGGGCGTGTACCAATGCGCACTGAAATTGAGCAGCGGTTGTCCCCGAACCACGAACCCTCGCCCCTGCGCATCCATCAGGGCCACCCATCGGACGCCCATCCGATTGCCGTTCTCCTGGGGATAGACGTACGGTGTGTAGAGCTCGTCTACGGTCCGATCAAAGACTCCCAAACGCCCCGCCTGACAGCTGTCCGGATAGCTCTCACCAGGCCCCAGCCCAAACCAGCGGACGTGCTCCAGGGTTTGCGGAAGACGCAACTGCACGCCCACCCGCGGTAGCATTTTCGGCCACTCCCCGTCCGGGCGCATCGTCAAGGCCACATGAAGAATCCCGCCAGGGCTCATGCGGGTGGTCAGAGTTCCCCGATAGGCCCGGCTGAAGGATGGCGGCGCCAGACGAAACCCAACGGTGGCCACACCTTCGCCTCCGCGAACCGATCCAATCTCGACCTCATCCACCCGCCACTGAAGATGGTCCAACCCCATCGCCCGCCACTCACGGGCCATCGGCATGCCAAAGCCACGATCGTTGTCGGTCGGCGCCCGCCAGAGATTGACCATCGGTCCCCGCTGGATGAGGGGAACGCCACGAACCGACCACTCCTTCCACTCGCCCGTCCTCCGGTCCAGCGTCAACACCGCATCGCCCGAGCGCCAGGTCACGGTGGCCGCCGCTCGCGAACGGGGCGTCTCCTGAACGGGCGGGGCAGCCGGTCCCGACCATCCCTTCCGAGACGAGGGAGTCGGAATCGCGCACTGAGCCCACGCCACTTCATGCCCGGCATCGGCCCAAAGACAGCGACCCGCCAGAACAAACGAAAGAGTGGCCCAATATTCCGCGCCCGGTTCAGCTCTCACCGACGGCCATCCGGCGAGACGGAGCATACCCGATTCGCCCGGTCCCACGGACGGCGGATCCGCGGTCCCTGACGCCACCACCCCCGCATCGCTTTCGACCCGCCAGATGACCTTCAGATGGTCCAGATTCAGAAAATCGTACCTGTTGTAAACGCGAAAAATTCCGGCCGACGGGTCCACGGCCTCCACCCGCACCGGTTCGAGCACCTTTTTGTATTCCGTCAACCCCGGCGAGGGGGTGCGATCGGGAAACACAAGCCCATCAATCACAAAGTTGCCATCGTTGGGCACGTCGCCAAAATCGCCGCCATAGGCAAACATCTCCCGTCCATCCGGAAGCCGCCGCCGAATGCCATGATCCAGCCACTCCCATACGCATCCCCCCTGCAGCCGCGGATACCGCTCGAAAAGGTCCCAGTACTCCTTGAGGTTGCCCGGGCCATTGCCCATGGCGTGCGCATACTCGCAGCAAATCACAGGGCGATCGATGCACTCCGGACGGTTGGGGCGGTAATGGGATTTGGCTGGAAGCTCCGATTCCGGCCGCTTTTCCCCCACCGCCTGCAAAAAGGCGACGGCCGGATACATCATGCTGTAAACGTCGGTAACCCGGCCTTCCGTATCGCCTTCGTAATGGATGAGACGGGTGGAATCACGCTGCCGAGTCCACCGCGCCATCGTCTCATGGTTGCGCCCGAATCCGGATTCGTTGCCCAAGGACCACATGATCACGCAGGGATGATTTTTGTCCCGTTCGACCATCCGCTGCATTCGGTCCAAACAGGCCGGCTCCCATTCGGGGTCATCGGTGAGTTGATGACACTTCCCGACCATGCAGAAGCCATGCGTCTCGAGGTCGCATTCGTCAATGACATAGAGTCCATAACGATCGCACAAATCGTAAAACCGAGGGTCGTTCGGATAATGCGACGTGCGGACGGTGTTGATGTTATGGGTTTTCATCAATTCCACGTCGCGAATCATCGCCGAAAGAGGAACCGCCCGGCCAAAGTCCGGATGGTGCTCATGACGATTGACGCCCTTGAGGCGGATCGCCTTGCCGTTGACCCAGAAGAGCCCGTCCCGAAGTTCGATTTTCCGAAAGCCTGTGGAAAGCGACACCGCTTCCAGCGGGCGCCCGCGCCCATCCAGGAGAGTCAGCAGCACACGATAAAGCGCCGGCCGGTCCGCCGACCATAGCTCAGGTCTCGTGACCGGCGACCGAAAAACCACGTTCCCTCCCCCCTCCTTTTCGATCGGCACAGACGCCGGTTTCGACCAGACGGCTCGGCCATCCGGACTCAGGAGATGCACTTGTAATCGGCCGCCCTTTTCGCGCGGCACGCCCTCGATCGAACTCTCGATCCGAAGCCATCCCTTCTCCGGACTCTCCTCCCAATCGGCACGAACCCACACGTCCCGGATCATGACGGGCGGCCGCGCGATCAGAAGCACATCGCGGAAGATCCCGCTGAGCCACCACATGTCTTGGTCTTCCAGATAGGAACCGTCCGACCATTGATAGACGCGAACCGTGAGAAGGTTTTCCTTCCCGACAACGACCTCGGAAGTGATTTCGAACTCCGCGGGCAGACGGCTGCCTTTGCTGAAACCCACCATCCGCCCATTGACCCAGACGTGGAACGCCGAGTCCACACCCTGAAACAGAAGAAAAAGACGATACCCTTTCCAGTCGGCCGGCACAAAAAAGCGCCGGCGATAAGTCCCCGTCGGATTCTCGTCCGGGACATAGGGCGGATCGACAGGAAAGGGATAGGCCACATTCGTATAATGCGGCCGTCCATACCCCGCCATCTGCCAGGAGAGCGGCACCGGAATGGTCGGCCACGCTTGATCGTCCAACCCCGGCTGTTCCGCCTCCTCGGGCACGGTGTCGGGCCGTTCGGCATAGTGAAATTTCCAATTGCCGCTCAAGCACAGCACACGTGGAGACCTTGCTCCCGAACTGGCCAAGCAAGCACTGTCGGGGTCCGGCCAAGGACAAAATTCGGCCCGTGGCGGGAGCCGATTTCGATGGATCACATGGTGATTCTCAAAGTCACGGCGTCTCCGATCATCACGAATTTTCATGCTCATTCCGTGGGTTCGTTCCTTCCATCCTAAAAAGCCAGGAGCAGCACATCGGCCACGTCCAGGGGGAGCGACACAGCGAGATTCTCCCCCTCGGTTGTTTTCTAGAGCACTCCGTGCTGGAGGCTCCGCACCTGCCGGGCCGCATCGGAGCCCGGCAGGCGGACCGTCACCGATTCAATCCGCTCCGCCGAGAAGTTGATCAACGGCACCGCCAGCCGCTGACGCGGCCCCGCCCCCTGGGCGGGCGTATCCAGACAGGTGGCCTCCACGTACTCCCGATCCACCTCCACCGGCCGCTGAAAATCCCCCGGAAGAAAATCCTCCGTCAACCGGCTCCGCAACCGCCGATCCATCCCCGTCGGAAGAAAATGGGTAAAGGCCGC
>Ga0209101_1000245_pt1 | contig 45930 bp, 34 predicted proteins | sample ConPoolayeCmetaG_FD_185481 | JGI IMG/M metagenome (GOLD analysis project Ga0209101, IMG submission 185481) | Hot spring microbial mat communities from California, USA to study Microbial Dark Matter (Phase II) - Cone Pool mat layer C metaG... ... | reverse complement strand
GGTGAATCGCCTCGTGCCTAGCATGAAGGTGTGGATCAGCACATTCCACCGGTTTTGTGCCCGATTGCTGCGGAAATATGGGCAATGTGTAGGACTTAGGCAAAACTACACGATCTATGACCAAGCCGATAGCCTTCGGATATTGCGCGAAGCAGTGCGACAGACACTGGGCCACTCCCCTTGGACTGCCGAAGTGCTGGCCGAACATATAAGCATCGCGAAAAACAATCTGCTCACCCCAGACCACTTCGCCGCCGCCGGATACCAAGCTTTTCAAGCCAATCTCCCCGCTGAAATCATCGCAAAAGTATATCAAGCCTATCAACAAATGCTTATTCAGGCTAACGCGGCAGACTTCGACGACCTGCTGCTGCACGTAGCAAACCTGCTCCGCGACAACCCCGAGCTGCGCCGCCAATTAGACTCCCGCTACCGCTATATCATGGTCGACGAGTACCAGGACACCAATTTGGCGCAGTATGCGATAGTCCGGTCGATGTCGGTCGATTATCCCAATCTGGCCGTCACCGGCGACCCGGACCAGTCGATTTACGGCTGGCGAGGCGCTAACCTGAATAACATTCTGGAGTTCGAGCGCGATTTCCCCAATGTGCGCGTGGTGCGCCTGGAGCGCAACTATCGCAGTACTAAAAGCATTTTGCACGTGGCGGCCACGCTGATCGCGCACAACGTTCGGCGGAAGGACAAAGGCCTGTACACCGAGAACGGCTCCGGCTGCCCGGTGCGGTTGGTATGTTATCCCACTCATGCCGACGAAGCCAGAGACATCGCCGCGCAGATCGCCCAACAAATCCGCAGTGGACAGCGCAGTGCGCGAGACTTTGCCATCTTCTACCGGATCAACGCATTGAGCCGCTGGTTCGAGTTGGCGCTGCGCGAGGTGGGCGTGCCGTATCAATTGGTGCACGGGGTGGAGTTCTTCCAGCGCAAAGAGATCAAGGACGTGCTGGCCTATTTGCACCTTCTGGAAAACCCACACGACCAGGTAGCATTTCTGCGCGTGGTCAACACGCCGGCCCGGGGGATCGGCCAGACGACCGTCGAGCGGCTTGTTGTACACGCCCGCCAGCACGGCCTTAGTTTGTTAGAGGCTGCCCGAGACGCCCACCGGATACCTTCGCTGAATCGGCGTGCGGCGGCAAGTCTCCGGGATTTCGCGGCGATGATCGAGCGATTGGCACTGGCGGCCGGCGGACCGTTGGAGGAGTTACTCGGACTGGTATTGAGCGAATCGGGCTATCAGGACCATTTGCGCACCCAGGCTGATGAAAACCTGGGCAATGAAGAACAGCAGGACCGGCTGGCCAACGTCGAAGAGCTGCTGACTGTGGCCCGCGAGTTCGACCAGCAACACCAGGGCGCTGGCAGCCTGGAAGATTTTCTGGAGCAGACCAGCCTGGTCAGCGACACCGACGGCTGGGAGCCAAGCGCGCAGCGCGTCAGCCTGATGACGCTTCATGCCTCCAAGGGACTAGAGTTTCCCGTCGTCTTTATCGCCGCAGCGGAAGAAGGCCTGTTGCCTCACGAGCGCAGCCGACACGACCCAGACCAACTGGAAGAAGAACGCCGGCTGATGTTCGTCGGCATCACTCGTTGCCAGCAACAGTTGCAGATAAGTTGGGCCAAATACCGCGAATACCGTGGTCAGCGCAGACCGACGATCCCCAGCAGTTTCTTGCTGGAATTACCCCGGGCGGATATGGAGGTCATCATTCCCCAGGATTCTCCGACCGAAACCACTATTGGCGCAACATCGGCTGCGGAGGGCCGGCAAGCACCAGATTACGGCGACCGTCCCGCAACACAGTCGAATGATCTGTCTGACCGGCAGGGCGGTGATCCGGATGACCTGCCAACGGGCGATTTGTCCGACCAACAAGGCGGCGGACTGCTTAACCGACAAGGCAATGATCTTCCTGCCCAGCACACCGCGCTATGGACTGACGAGCAGGCCAACAGAACTGGCCAGCGCGCTGAACGTGGCGACAGCCCCCAGCGCTCTGCCCGGCTGATGACCGGCGCAGACTTGGTTGGACACCCGCCGGCGGATGTGGAGATGTTCCACCAGGGCATGATCGTCTGTCACCCCCAGTTCGGTCTGGGGAAGATCGTGGCGCTGAGCGGTTCTGGCCAGAAGCGGCAGGCGACCGTCGATTTCGCTGCCGACATCGGCCGACGGAAACTGCGGCTGGCCGACGGCCAGTTGCGTCCGATCAGAGTTTTGCAGCAGAATTGAAAGAGTCTTGCGGCAAAATTGGATGTGCAGAACTGAAAATACGTGGAAGGGGGCGTCCATGCATTTTGTAGTTAGGCAGCCTTCCCCAATTAGAAAATCCGAAGTGGTACAATACGGCAATGGATAGAAAGCAGTTTTTGGCCGTCCTTCAGGCTGAAGTCGCGACGTTCAATTCGGTAGTCTCCACGCCGAACGGCGAATGGATCATTAAGGGATTCATTGACATAGCCAAAAACATCTATACTATTTCGCTCGACACAAAAGTCGTCTCTAAAATCATGGAAATTTTGTTGTTTCCCGAACTTGCACGATTTGCCGAAAAGCATGGCTTGAAAATGGTATTGTCAGAACAACAGAACTTTTATCCAGACATAAGCTTTGTTGACGACGAAAGTCATCGTTTTGCACTCGACTTGAAGAGTACCTACAGGGTTGATGCCAATCGTGTGAATGGTATGACCCTGGGTGCCTTTACAGGCTATTTCCGAGAAAGGCACAGTACAAAGAACATTACTTTTCCTTACGGTTCCTATAGTGGCCATTTTGTTCTTGGCGTAATTTATTGAAAGACAGATGGCATGATTGACCAACGAGGAAGATACAATCTTGAGGAACTTGAACGCATCACATCTGTAATCAGGGACTTTCAGTTCTTCGCTCAGGAGAAGTATCGCATTGCGTCTGACCGTCCTGGTAGTGGAAACACGAAGAATATTGGCTCAGTAACAGAGATTGATAAACTCGTAAGCGGCTCTGGTCCGTTTGCATCGTTAGGGGAAAATCTTTTTGATGATTACTGGATGTATTATCTGACCAAAGATATGGCAAGAGCCGCGGAACTTAAGCAACCTCCTTACACTAACCTGCGTAGTTATCTAAAATACAAAGGGCTAGCAAAGTGATTATTCAAGGCTTGCCGCGGACTACGAAACATGTGATTGTTCCCCCGATAAAATGTCAGGGGATTAAGACCAAGCTAGTTAAGTTCATTTTGAATAACATTGCTTGGAACGGGGGGGGCGATGGATCGAGCCGTTTTTGGGATCCGGTGTGGTGTTGTTCAATGTTCAGCCGGAACGTGCTTTAGTAAATGACATTAATCCTCATATCATCAGACTGTACCAAATGATTTATGATGGGAGTCTATCGCCTAAAGAAGTAAGGCTATACCTTTCAGCAGAAGGCAAGAAACTGCTGTCGAATGGTGAAAAGTATTATTATCTGGTTCGAGAGCGTTTCAACAAAAATTGTAATCCTTTAGATTTTATTTTTCTGAATAGATCATGTTTCAATGGTGTGATGCGTTTCAACAGCAGAGGTGAGTTCAATGTCCCATTTTGCCGTAAACCAGACCGCTTTCGTCAGGCATATGTGACCAAGATAGTCAATCAAATTGCCCAAATACAGAAAATCATGCGGGGCAAGGATTGGGAATTCCGCGTTGGAGATTGGCGAGAATGTCTTGAGAATGTAACAGCAGATGACTTCGTTTATCTTGACCCTCCGTATCTCGGTAGGCATACAGATTACTATCAGCAATGGTCAGAAAATGATGCGGCAGAACTAGCGAGACTCGCTCAGAACTTGCCTTGCGGTTTTGCATTGTCTATGTGGAAAGAAAACAAGTATCGCCTAAATGAACATCTTCGCCGTTACTGGAATGGACTGGTAGAAAGAACTTTTACTCATTTTTATCACGTAGGCTCAACCGAAAATCTTAGAAATGCAATGGAAGAAGCATTGTTGATAAAACCTGGTTACGAAACACTAGCTGTCGAAACCACAATGTCGGATAAACCAATCCAACTCGTACTTCCTTTCCGCGAACAGGCTGGCTAAGAGGCGCATTCACCTGACGCCGCTCCGGTGCGCTTCGCGGGGCAGGTGAAGCGCGGGCGGATAGCAATTATGCGAACGATCAGATGGATGGATTGCCAGAACAAACACGGTAAATCATAGCGGCACTCAGCACGTGAGATGTCTAGCGCAGTCCGACCGAAAGCAACCATCTGGCCAGCACCACGTACGCAAAAGCACCTCGCAGGCAAAGGGGTACCCAGCCATGTCGCGACAAGCGATTTTCGAAGCTTCGACCCGTTACTTTCTCCAGCCCATTTTGCCGCTGCTGGAGGACGACTCGATTACGGACATTATGGTCAACGCATACGATGAGATTTACATCGAGCGGCGGGGCAGGTTGATCCGCACCGATTTGCGGTTCAGCAGCGACGACGCATTGCTGTCGGCCATCCACAATGTGGCCCAATGGGTTGGCCGCGAGATCACCGAAGAGCACCCCGTGCTGGACGCCCGGCTGCCGGATGGCTCTCGCGTCCACGCGGTCATCCCGCCAGCGGCACGCACTGGAATCTATCTGACAATCCGCCGCTTTCCGCGCCAGACGATGACCCTGGAAGATATGGTTGCGCTGAACACCATTTCCGAGATGGCCAAGGAGTTTTTGGAAATCTGCGTGCGATTGCGCAAGAATATGCTGATTTCTGGAGGCACTGGCACGGGCAAGACGGTGCTGTTGGGGGCCATTTCCAGGGCTATTCCCTCCGAGGAACGGGTGGTGGTCATCGAAGATACCTCGGAACTGCGCCTGATACAGGAGCACTGCCTGTACCTGGAAGCCCGACACGGCGGCACAACCGGCCAGGAAGGCCTGAATGTCCGGCAATTGTTTCTCAACTCGCTGCGGATGCGGCCCGACCGGATCATCGTCGGCGAGGTGCGCGGCGGCGAGGCGTTGGACATGATCCAGTCGATGATTAGCGGCCACTCTGGAGCAATGTCGACCATACACGCCACCACCCCGACCGATGCATTGATCCGCTTGGAAACGCTCTCGCTGATGTCCGATGTGGACATCCCCGTGTATGTAGCGCGGACACAGGTCGCCGCAGCAATTCACCTAATTATCCAAATTGCCCGGTTTAGCGAGGATGGCTCCCGGAAAATAACCAGGATCACCGAGGTTCGCGGGCTAGACGAAAATAATCACTATGCGACTAAAGATTTGTTTGTATCTCGTTTGCGGGGTCGTACTCCCGAGGGTATGTTGATCGCCGATCTGGCCCATACGGGCGAAAAGCCTACCTTTGCTACCGAGCCGTATGAATTGGGCCTAGAAAGGTTTGTTAAGATTAGCGAGCCTGTTTGGGCGAAACCTTGATTGGCACGTGGGGTTTTATTAACAGGAATCAGGAACAAGAGGAGCGCTTGCGGTCTGCGCGCAGTCGCCCACGGAGCAAGGCCAAGCCGCGTGGTCCCAGAGGCGCTGACTCGGCTGTCCGGAACACTGGTTGTTCGGGCAGTCTTACGCCTCAGCGAGAATTCCGTTCGGCCACCACCTTGCAGCGGCACAAATAGTTGATTTGTTAGCCGCCTTGTGAAAAAATGATTAACGATGAGAAGGGCATCAGCGAATCGCAATAGCCGCAGCGGTTTGGCATCGCTCGACTACATCCTCTTGTTGGGCGTGATACTTCCCATGGCAGGGTTCGTCTTCTGGGCCGCGCCGCTGGTGATGCGCCTGGCGTACGAAATGACCTGCATGTTGATCAGTTGGCCCTTCATGTAAGCAGAGGCTTGCTTTATCATACGCACAACGCCCTTGACGGTCGCAGGGCGCATTGCAACTGGTGCTTTGGCAACGGCGACCTGGGAAATGGCTGCGTGCGAGTCGGCCGCACGCGGCAACGGACCACAAAACAGGAGCAGAGAACATGAAGCCGTCTTCGCTGTGGGGCCTGTTGCGCAGGGTGCACTCGGATGAGGAAGGCGCGGTGGCAAGCATCGACACCATCTTGATCATCGCTGCCATCGCCATCCCAGTGCTGATCTTCCTGTGGCGCTTCGGCTGGCCAATGATCAAGCAATACTTCCTCTCCGGCATTCAAGAATTGCAGGGCGAAGCCGACAAGGTCAAAAGCGGCCAGTAAGCCGCCGGGCGCCGATGTTGCTCACAGCCCTGCTGCTGGCGCTGGTCGGTATCGCTGCGCTGACAGACCTCAGCAGCCGAAAGATATACAACTGGCTGACGTACCCGGGCATAATCGGCGCAGTGGCGCTCCACGGCGTCGGCTCGCTGCTGGTTTCCACACAGCATGCTGATCAGCAGTATTTGCGCAACTTGGGCTGGTTGCCATTCCAGGAAAGCCTGCTGGGGCTGGCGCTGTGCGGCGCAGTGATGCTGGTCTGTTACGTGCTGTTCGGCATCGGCGGAGGCGACGTAAAACTGATTGCGATGATTGGGGCGTTCCTCGGGCCTTACGAGGGCCTGGAGGCAATGCTGTGGACTTTCATCCTCGGCGGTGCCATGGGCATCGTAGTTTTGATCTGGCGGCTGGGCCTTATTCAGTTTGCCACAAGGTTGTTCAGACAATTGCTTTGGGCGATAACTTTCGGGCGAATCGGAACTAGTGGACAAGATGATAAATCGGCCAGTTGGCCGCTTTTTTTGGCCCCCAGTGCACTGGCGGCAGTGGTGATAGTGCGGTTCGGCGTCAGCCGGTGGCTCAGCGGCCTGATCGGGTAGCGGCGGATTGCTGGTTGGCGGTGGTTAGACAAGCGCTCGGGCTATGGGCCGCGGCTTTGCGGCTGCGGTGCAACGTGTGAAAGGTCGCCTGCATGGACCGAGCCGTGTTAATGGCATGTCTGCCCTGGCTGGCCCTGTTGGCCGGCGGTGTGGCAGCCGGATTGCTGCTTGTTTATCTAGGCCGGGCGCAAGTGCGGCCAGAGCGGTTGCTTCAGGTGCACCGCGATCAGACCGGCGGCGTGCAAAGCCTTAGCTTCGTGCTGACGCTGCCGCTGTTTGTGTTGGTCATTTTGTTCATCGTGCAGGTCAGTCAGTTGATGATCGGCACGATCGTGGTGCATTATGCCGCCTTCGCCGCAGCCCGCAGTGCGGCCGTGTGGATTCCCGCCGAATGCCCGCCTCCGGAGGGCGCTAATTGCATCAGTGCTTATCGGCTGGACCCCGAGGCCCCCGAGCAGCACATGCCGATTCTCGATCCCGAGGATCCCGCTTACGGCCCGGCCCCTGGCGGGCTGACATTCATCGTCGAGCCGGGCAGTTACAAGTACAACCAGATCACCGCCGCGGCGGTATTGGCCTGTATGGCCGCCAGCCCGTCGCGCGATTTGGGGTTGGATTTGCCGCCAGCGGCTTCCGGCTCTGCCGGTGTATTGGAAGCCGTTTACAGGGCGATGGCGCCCAGCGCGGCCGCCAATCCGCGCACCAGCGCGCGACTGTACAACAAGCTGGCTTACGCGCTGCACAACACGGTGGTGGAGATTCGCTTCTACCACAAAAATGCCGAGCCGCCCCTGCTGACCTACTTCCTGCCGCCCGAGGAGGCCGATTTCCGCTTCAACGAACTGGGCTGGCAGGACCAGCTTACGGTGACCGTCTGGCACAATTATGCGTTGTTGCCGGGGCCGGGGCGGTTTCTGGCCAAGGTATTTCCCAGTCCGGTGGGGGCCGACCGCGTCGCCCCGCGGATCAAACAGATCGGCGGGGTGCATTGCTTTCCGCTGACGGCCTCGGCCACGCTGGTCATCGAGGGCGAAAAACCCGTCATACGCTATCAGTACGGTGTCTATTAAGACCGTTTATCAAGGATTTCACGGCTTCGACGCAAACAGGTGTGTTTACCGGGCGCGTTAAGGAACCAATGCGTCTGGCTATAAACCGATGCACAGGGCCAAGAGTGCCGATGGCATGAAAACCGCAGTACGAGACAACAGCCGTCGTTTGGTAAGGGTATTTTCGGGGCCGGGTGCGCGCCGATGCGCCAAGACGGCCCGCGCTCTGGTATCCCTGTGCTGTAGCGCGGGCAGGAGAATCCACGGGGATCAATCCGGCGCGATGAGCATCGTGGCCGTTTTCGCCCTGCTGCTGCTGACGATGCTGCTGGGCATGGTATGGAACGTTGCCCGCCAGGCAGACGGCAAAATCCGCATGCAGAACGCGGCCGATGCGGCGGCGTATTCCGGCGGAGTGATACTCGCCCGCGGCATGAACACCCTGGCCTTTACCAACCATCTGATGTTCGACACTTTCGCCATGACGGCGTTCATGCGCGAGGCACGCGACCAGAACGCCCAGACGTATGTGCCGCAGATTCTGGCGGCCTGGTCGCGTATCGGGCCGGTGCTGGCCAGTTCGCAGTTTGCGAAGTTCCAGGCCCTGGGCAGCGCTATCACTCAGAAGGTTCCGCTGGAGCAGCAGATGGTTACTGCGTACGGCACTTGGGCGGCGGCGGTCAGCCAGCGCGTGCTGCCGGTGCTGGAAGAGATTTTGCGGCAGGAGATGATACCAAACTACCAGCGGGCGGTAGTTTGGGCTTTTCCACAGATCGCACAGATGGCCACGCTGGAAGTGGCCCGGCGGCACGGCGAGCCTGCCCACGGTCGCGGCCCGATGCTCGGCGCGTTATGGCGTGCCACTGGCGAGATCGTCGGCGGCGATGCGGAGCTTTACAATCCCTCGCTGCCGGTGGTCGAACCGTTGCCAGGGGTCGAGGAGGGCGATAATCACTTCACCCGCGCCCGCCAGCAGCGCCGTACATACGCCACCAGCTACCTGAACGACTGGAACAATCAGACCATGGTGGCCTTCGAGCGCGAAGGGAAGATGTCGCAGTTCGCCGCGCTGTGGCGGAGCTTCACTTGTGGTCAACTGGAGAAGCTGCTTGAGGAGGAGTATCCCGACCGCAACTTGCCCTTCCAGATCCGCACGCGCCGCAGCGAGATCAACGACGCCAACGAGCACTTGGAACGACACTATATGTTTGTGGCCGTAGTCTATTGGCAGCGTGTGCCGGAAACGGCCCCCACGGTATTTCGCAACCCGTTGGAGCCGGGAACGTGGAACACGGCGTTCGCCCAGGTGCAACTGTTCGTGCCCACGGCACGATTGGAATGGCAGTGGATACGTGAGGGCGGCGGGGGGAGCAGTTCGATACCCATTGGCGGAGTACCTGGCGATTTCCCCACCCTGCCCTCGGATGAGCCGCCCGGGCCGCAAGGCGGTGGAGGGCCGGGCCGCTGGGTGGTCGGTCGGCAGCACGTTCCAACTTTCTGGGACCTGCTGAACCAGTCCTGGAACTGCCAATTGGTGCCCGCTACCGCACCGGCACTGGCCGAAATACTTCAAACTCCGCCGCCGTTGCCGGCCTTCCAGGGTCTGGACGTCAGACTGCCTAGCCTCGGCGGGGCTACTTCGCGGGATATAGGAAAAATCAACATGCACTAGCCAGACAGCACCTGTCAGCAGTTACAAGCAGCACTGTCCGGCATAGCATCAGGACTGACCAGTGCGATGAAGGCTGATTTGAAGATAGCTGCTGTAGTGCGAGGGCCGAGGGCGCCGCTGGGCGAAATGCGGCTTATCGGCAGGTCCAGAGGTGCTTCAATCCGCCAACTAAGGCGTGCGCGCGGGCTTGCCCCTCTGGAGATGGTACTGGCCTTGCCGCTATTGCTGCTGGTGATGGCGCTGATGATAAACTTCGGCACTTTAGCTTGCTGGAAGATTCGAGCGCTGACGGTGGCTCGCAACGCGCTGTGGGAAAGCCGCTGGCCGCGCACCCCCTCGAGCAATCCCCGCCCCGCGTACTGGCCGGCCGGCGCCAACGTGGGTGTTGCCGGCCGACAGCATCTTCCCGAGATCGACGATCCCCGCGTCGATCAGCCCGTGGCTCGCGGACCGATGTTGCCCGGCGGCACGGTCGTCAACCGCGATCTGCTGGACCCCACCCGGGGTTTTCGCACCGCCACGGCCAGTATCGAGCGCCCCTGGACGATGATCGCCAGTCTGGGCAGCTATCGGCTCAGGGCCGAAACGTGCATGATCGACGACAAATGGCAATACCAGCGCATGGGACTAAGCAGTTCCTACCAGCGGCGGATCGACACGATCTGGGCGTTGGCCAAGGCCCCGCCGGCGCTCAGCCAGGCGTATGTGCAGGCGTATTTGAACATCGTGCGTGCGCCGTTCCGGGCTGGTCTGGCGCCGCTGGACCGCGACCCGGAACATATCTATTACGGTCAGCTCTTCGGCTGGGGGCGCAGCGCGCCGGATTACCACCCGGGGCTGCCACGGTTCTGCTCGCTGGACCGCGAATTGGCTGATACCCGGGTGATACAGCTTATCGAGCGTATCGAAGGAGTGATTGAGCGCGACTCGCAAGGCCGGATCACCAGACGGGTGCAAGGCGTGCAGGAACGCATGACGCGCGGGTTCATCAGCCTGTATCAGCGGGTGATCAACCAATACCGTCGGTTGGGCATTCCCGCCGAAGCTGAAATCAGACAACTGGAACAGAAGATCGAAGTGCTGCGGGCGTATTTGCAGCAGTTGCAGCGCCTCCAGGAACAACAGAGCAATGCCCCTCCGGCAGGCAACCGACCGTGAAGACCCTCCACGCCCCGGCGCGCAAAACCAGCCAGCGCCCAGCTTCGGCCACCTGGCGCGGCAGATAGGAGTATGGACAACCCGCGGTCTGGCCTGCGCGCTCGTGATGGTGCTGGCGGTGGGTTTAGGGGCACAAACCCTCCGCTGGTGGAATACGGAACCGGCCGAAATTATCACACGCAGCGCAGCGCTGGACGAACCGCTTGGCGACCCGAGCCAATGGCATGTGCTTCAGTTCGCCGCGCAGCCCTGGCAAATACATCGCCGAACGCTCTACGGCGACAAGAATGCGGCGGTCGAGGCCCTGCGCCAGCGCTGCCGGGCAGCTCTTGAGCGACGGCCGACGGTCGGGGTTCCGGCTACCCAGCTCGAACTACAATTGTTGGAACAACTCGCCGGAAGCAAGCCCGTCGAGGAGCAACCGGGCCGCTGGAAACTGTACTGCAACGATCAGACGCTGCCGATGCTTGTCGGCGTCAGCGACAGTTCAGCCGAGGCGGGCCCAGCGGAGTCCAGCCTTGCCGATCGCCGACCGCGCGTGTTAATCTGGGCGTTAGCAGCCCAGCAGGCCCCAAACGTCTGGTCGTTGTATGTCTTCCATCCGGAACAGCAGCAGCAATCGGCCCTGGCAGACACTGCGGGGCAGGCGCGGGTGGAGCTGCCGCCGGACGCTGGCCGAATCCTGGAGATGAACGTGGCCCCCGGCGGCACGGTGGTCGTTTTCCAGAGCTCGGCCAGCATGCAGGATTGTCAAAGGTTCTACGATGCCTGGTTTGCCCAGCACCGCTGGACGGCAATGACGGGCTGGCGGGAGTATGGGTCGAAAGCCCGCTGTGCGCGGTTCCGCCACCGCGATAAGAACCTTTCGGCCGACGTACACTTGAACGACACGAACGCCAACGCCATCGGGCGGCAAACAACCGGCCTGTTCCTGTTGTGGCAAGGCGGATATTGAGTTTCCGTTCCGGCAAGGCTTGAGCAGCAACGTTGGGCCGACGGGGTTGTCAAGAAAAGAACTCGTACCATGGCCAGCAGTGGAGTGTGACTGCGGCGCGGGCTGGCGCAATCCGTCGTTGCCGAGTGCGCACGGCCGGGTTGACGCCGGGCCCGAACAGCCCTTGAGGAAAACGCAGCACGTGATTTCCGGCAGCCTTGGCCGCCAAAAACGCCGCCGCGTAGGATATGATTAGAGTATGGCATAGGATAGGCCCTAGCGGAGCATGCGCAAAACGTAACCGCCCGCGCGGTCATCGTCGCCGGGGGAGTAATGTTGTCGAGAAGCTTTTGCCGGGCGGTCGGCGCATCGATTTGCTGCGGAGCGGCCGATAAGCGCTGATCTGGCTTTCCCCATTTTCCTGGGGTGCGAGGCTGATGGTTTTCGGGATCGGATTGCGTCTGGCAAACTGGCGAAACAGTCGTTGGCAAATCGGAAAGAGGCGCAATGAAAGCGATTTACGGTTTGGCGATTGCAGCGGCCCTGGGGCTTTCTGGGGCGATGCTCAACTTGTTGTATCTGGCAAAGCTCTCCGAGCAAGTCGATCTGGTGTGGTTCATCGGCATCAAGCGCGACGTGGTGCTAGCTCGCGGCGAAACGCTCCAGGATGAACACATGGAAGCGGTTCCCATCCCGCAACAATGGGTCGGCAAGATGGCCGATTACGTCGAGCTGTGGCAAAGCCGGGAGGCCTGTCGTGGGCGTCCGGTTTCGCGGACCTTGATCGGCCCCTGTTTGTTGCTGTCGTCGGATTTGAAGACGCCGCCGCCGGAAATGGAACTGAAGCTTGCCGACGACGAGCGAGCCTGGGGCATTCCCATCGACACCCGGCAATTTCCCGTCTCGCTGATCAATCCCGGCGATCTGGTCTCGTTCCTGGTACCTCGCAGCGGCGGATTTGCCCCGACCCGGGCAGGCACGCAAGGAGCAGAGGAGGAACCGGCTGGTGAAAACGGTCAAGACCCCGTGCCCAGGGCGGCGCCCAGTGCGGTGGAGATCGTCGGGCCGTTCAAAGTGCTTTCGTTGGGTAATCGGTTGGGGACAGCCGAGGTAATGAGAGCGCATAGGATTCCGGTTACCCAGGAGAACGTTTTGACCATAGCTGTAAAGATCGAAAAAGGTCAGCCGGAAGCAAAAGCTCAGAAGCTATTCACTCTGCTGCACGCGGCCGATTTTCGGGGTGTGGGCGTGCAGTTGCATCCGCGGCCGAAAACGGCGCAGTAACGGTCGGTTAGTGATATGAAGATCTGGTACAATAAAATCAGCGAAAGCCGCCGCTCGATGGTAGAGGTGGCCGCCAGCGAGGTGACCATCGGGCGGGACCCATCCAATACAGTGGTGCTGCAAAGCCCGCTGGTGTCGCGCGTCCATGCCGTGGTGCGGCTGGTCGACGGCAAGCTGCAATTGCAGAACGTAGGGCTGAACAGCTGCATCGTGGGCGAGGAGGAAGTGCTTGGCGGTCAGACGGCCTTTTTCGAGCCAGGCACCAAGGTTCGCATCTGGCCGTTCACCTTGACCTTCGAGGCCGAGCGCCCCACGGTGCTCAGCCGGTCCGAGCTGGAAGCCCACTTGCGTTCCATCGTCGCCGACCTGGAGTTGCGCATCCATCGCAAGTTGCTGGAGCGGCTGGACCTGTACGAGTTCGAAGCCCGACGCGGCGCTGATCCCGAAACGGTCTTGCTGCTGGAAAACAACATCGAGGACGTGTGCCGCGAGCTGGGCGTGTTCGAGCCGGAGAATGAGGCTCTGCTGGAAGAGATAACCGGGTTGACGCTCCGCGACGTGCTGGTCAACCAGTTGATAATGGAACTGGGCGCCGACCAGTACTTCGATCTGTCGTCGCTGATGGCCAACGAGTTCGATGTGCCCGCTACCCTCGTCCCAGAGCGCGAGGCCGAGTTGCACGGTCTGTTGAAGTTCATCCGCGACCGCTTGCGGCTGCACGAATGCCGCGACATCAGCGAGCAAGTGCATCGCGTGGAGTCGCAGTTCAACGAAGTGTTCCATCTGGTTCGGCCCCACCTGCACCACGAATTGCGCAAATATCTCATCCTGCGCACCTTGAAGAAGGACTTGAAGGACACCATTTTCGGTTACGGCCCGCTGCAAGACCTGCTCCGCGCGCCGACGATCACCGAAATCATGGTGGTAGCCAGCGATCAGATATACGTGGAGCAGGGCGGGATCGTGGAAAAGTCGGGGCGGAGATTCATCTCCGACAAGGTGACCGAGGCGATTATCGAGCGCATCGTAGCGCAGGTGGGCCGCCGGATCGACAAGAGCCAGCCGCTGGTCGACGCCCGGCTGCCCGACGGCTCCCGCGTCAACGCCGTCATTCCCCCCCTGGCCGTAAAAGGCCCGACGCTTACCATCCGCAAGTTTCCCGTCCAGCGCCTGACGATGGACGACCTGATAGAGATGGAATCGATCACCAAGGAAGCGGCGAGTTTTCTGCGGGCGTGCGTCATCGGACGGCGGAACATACTGGTCAGCGGCGGCACAGGCACGGGCAAGACCACGATGCTGAACATCCTGAGCAGCTTCATACCCTACAAAGAGCGGATAATCACCATCGAAGACACCACCGAGCTGCGCTTGCATCAGGAACACGTGGTGCCGTTGGAAGCCAAGCCGCCGAACATCGAAGGGGCCGGCGCGTACACGATTCGGGACCTGGTCAAAAACGCCTTGCGCATGCGGCCGGACCGGATTATCGTCGGCGAATGCCGCGGCGGGGAGGCGCTGGACATGATCCAGGCGATGAACACCGGGCACGACGGCTCGATGACCACCGTGCATGCCAACAACGCCAGCGACGTGATCGAGCGCCTGGAGGTGCTGATACTGATGGCCGCAGATTTGCCGGTCTCGTCGATCCATCGGCAGATCGCCTCGGCCATTGACCTGATCGTGCATTTGAGCCGTATGCCCGGTGGCGCCCGCAAAGTTACGCAGATCTCCGAAGTAGTCCGCTACGACCCGGAAGAAAAACGCATAATTCTTCACGACATCTTCAACTTCCGCAACGGTGTGAGTTTGCGGCCTACGGGTTATCTGCCCACTTTCGTCGATGTGCTGGTGGAGAAGGAACTGCTGGACATAGAGTTTTTGTACGGTCGGGACCAGCCGCGCGCGGAAAGAATCGCCCCGCCGGCTGCTCCTATGATCGCCCCGACCAGACCTTATTTGCAACAAACCCCATGAGAAAGATTGCTGGTTCGCCGCAGCGCCAGTCGCCGGCAGCGGTCGGGCTGGTTTTTACCAGCACGGGCCTCAAGCCGTATGGCAGCGGCGACGTCGGCCGGCAATTGGTTTTGCAACATGCAGCAGATTGTTTGTGATCGGCCGTCATGGTTTTGAACTTCGACGCAATTGCCGCCTCGGTTATGATCGGCGCCGCAGTGGGCCTGGGGGGATACTACGGCCGGGGGTATCTGGCCCAAGCCTTGGAAATCCTGGAAAGCGACATGGCCGACAAGCTCGCCCGGCTGCGCGCCTCGTCGCGGCACCTGCGCAAGATCATCGTCGTCTGGCTGATCGGCATTGCCGCGACGTTTGTCGGATTCTGGGTGATGCTCAACCAGATATTGCTCGGCCTGGTGCTGGCCGTGCTGCTGGTGCTTGCGCCGTGGTACATCTTGCGGCGGATGGCCGAGTGGCGGCGGCGAAAGATCGAAGACCAGCTTGCCGACGCCATGGTGTCGCTGGCCAACGGCGTAAAGGCCGGATTGTCGCTGGCCCAGGCGCTGGAGATGCTGGCCAACGACAGCCCCTGGCCGATAAACGTCGAGTTCCGGCAGATCGTCAACGAATACAAGATGGGCCGTCCCCTGGACCGCACGCTGGTCGAAGCCAAGAACCGATTGCGCAGCGAGAACTTCGCCCTGTTTGCCGCGGCCATGCTGGCCAGCTACGAAAGCGGCGGCAAGCTGAACGAGACCGTGGAGCGAATCGCCCATTCGGTGCTGGAATTGCAGCGCCTGGAACGCAAGGTGCAGTCCGAGACGGCCCAGGCCCGCAAAGCCGCCATCTACATGGCCCTGGTGCCGGCATTCGTGCTGGCGGTTTACTACGTGGCCATCGACGCCGAGAACACCAAACTGCTGTTCACCAGCCCGGTCGGCCAGGTGATGCTGGCCACAGCCATCGTGCTAAATGTGATAGCGTACTTGTGGGCCCGTTCGATTCTCAACCCGGATATTTGAGCCGTCCGGCACTTGCCCGGGCGGCGGCGAGAAACAATCCGCAGCCAACGCCAGGACTGATCCGTAGCAAATGACGTTGTTGCCCGTTGCCCAGTTGCCGCTTTTGGGTCTCCGCCTCGGCGCCAGTGTGCTGATCGGCGCGGCGGTGGGAGTGCTGGTCTGGTGGGTGATCTACTCGCTGCGCAGCACCGACCTGCCGCAAGTGGGCGAGTGGCGCTACGACATCAGCCGTATCAACGAGTTGCGCAGGGCGGATGCATTTTTCCGGCTGTTTCAACCGGCAGTGCAGTTGCTGGCCGAGTTGAATCGCCGCATGTTCCGCGAAGCCATGCCTACGATGCACCGGGAAATACAACTGTCAGGCTTGCCCCGGTTCTGGTTGCCCGAAGAGTATCTGGCCAAACTGCAACTTTTGTCTCTGTTCCTGCTGCCCTTTTATGCTTACGTGCTTGTTTCGATGTCTGGGCCATGGGGGCTAGTCATAGCGCTGCTGGCGGTAGTGATGACGGCCTGGTTTCTGCGATACCGGCTGAGGGCGCGGGCGGCAGCGAGGCTGCGCGACATCAAGCGCCGCATGCCCTTCTTGCTGGACTTGTTGACGCTGTTGATGGAAGCCGGGGCCACATTTATCAACGCCCTGGCGCAGGCTGTGCAAGAGTTCGCCGATCATCCGGTGGGACAGGAGTTCGGCCGGGTGCTGTCTGACATCCGTATGGGCAAGACCCGCCAAGAGGCCTTCCTGGCCATGCGCGACCGCCTGGCCGACGACGAAATCACCAGCATCCTGGCGGCGATCTTGCAGGGCGAATACCTGGGCACGCCGCTGGCGCAAATCTTCCGCACCCAGGCCGACGTGCTGCGCGTCAAGCGCTCCCAGCGGGCCGAAGCATTGGCCGGCGAGGCCGCCGTGAAAATGCTGTTGCCCGGACTGTTGGTTATGGTGGCAACGGTGATAATTATTCTCGGACCATTCATCCTGGTGTTTTTCAAAGCCGGGTTTGGACTGTAGTGGTTTATGGCGATAAAGCTGCCTTGTCCGCGCTGCAAGAAACCTTTGGCCGTCCCTAACAAGAAGGCGGGCACCTACGTCAACTGCCCGTTGTGCAACGGCCGGCTCTGGGTGCCCAAGGATTCGCAGGCCGATGCAGCGCACCTGGACGAGGTAGTAGCGCAGAGTCAGCCTGCGCCTTCGGCCCCTGAGGAAACTACGATCTCCGCCAGCGGCAATCCGCCACGGCTCCCTCCGGCGGCTTCGCCGGCCACACTGGCGAAGGTGCTCACGCCGCCGGGTGCAAACGCTCCGCTCAGTCCGAACTTGATTGCCGGCAGCACTGGCGTGGCCAGCCCGGGTGCGGGCAGCCCTATTCCCGGCAGCCCTATTGCCGGCAGTCCTATTGACAGCGGGCCGACTCCCATCAGCGCTGCTTCTGTGGGAAGTCCTGCCGGCGCACTTCCCTCGAGCAAACCTGCCCCCGGTTCCGGTGCGGGCGCTCCCATTTCCAGCGGAGTAGTTCCCAGCGGAACAGTTCCCGGCGCTTCCGTTCCCGGCGGAGTCAGTCCTGCCGGGCAAGCGTCGTTGCCTGCCGGCGGATACATGCAGTCGCAGCCGCAAACACCAGGCGGCGCTGCCAGCTCGGGCTACCGGCCGCAGCCGCAGTCGGGTTACGGGCAGGGTGTGCCGGTGCCGCCGCCGGTTGTTGCGCCGGGCAGTTATCCTTCGAGGGCAGCGCCGGGCGCCGCTACGGCAGCCACCTGGCCGGCTGGCGGTATGCCGACCGGCGGTGTTCAGCCGACCGCTGCGGGTACGGTGCCGCCATCGGGCGCCACGCCGCCGCAGCCTCCGCCAGTGGCCGGGCAGAGTGTGGCCGCCGCACCGGCCCAAATGCCCAAAGTGCCGCGGTTCATCTCGGCCGATGCGGCGCTGTCGCGGCTACAGGTGGCCTCCGACGGCCGATTGCCGCAACTGCACCTGCACGAAAGCAGCGAAGAACCAAAACAAAAGCAACAGGAACGCACGGTCAATCCGGTGCTGTTGTTTGCCTTGTTGGGGGTAAGCGTGCTGGTGTCGATCCTGATGGTGCTGCTGGATTCCGGCGGGCAGTCGCCCCAGCAAGGACGATCGGCCGAGGCGGCGTGGCGGATAATCGAGGGCGAGTACTTCGGCGATCCCGATAAGCCTCAGCGGCCTCTGCGATACCAGGAGTTGCTTCGCGACGCCCAGCGCGCCCGCAACCGCGGCGACCTGGAGTCCCAGAAAAAACTCCTCCGCGAAGTGCTGGCGATGCTCGACGCCGAGCCGCATCCGAACGACCGGGGACGCGGTCTGACCGGCAGCCCAGGCCGCGACAAACGCCTCCGCGAGCAGATCATCGTGCTATTGAGAGAAAACTGATGGACGGGGAACTGCGCTACGAACTGTTGGATATCATAGCCACGGGCGATTTCGCCACGGTGTTTCGGGCACGCGACCGGGAACTGGGGCGCGAAGTGGCCGTCAAGCAGATCCATCCCCAGTTCCTTCACGACCAGCGCCAACTGGCGCGCTACTGGCAAGAGGCCCAGTTGCTGGCCACCCTCCAGCACCCTCACATCCTTACGATCTATGACATCGTCCGCTCCCGAGGATGGCTGATCCTGGAGCTGATGCGCACCAATGTCCGCCAATTTGTCGGCGGACGGCCCATCGAGTTGGATTTCCTGCGTGTGGTGCTGATCAGCGCCTTGCAAGCACTGGATTTCCTCCACCTTAATGGCGTGATCCACGGCGATGTGAAACCTACCAATCTGTTGCTGGACTTTCAGAACCGCGTGAAGCTCGGCGATTTCGGTCTGGCGCGGCGGGCCAGCAACGAAGAAGGATCGCTGGTCAAGGGCACCACCAAGTACATGGCGCCCGAGTTGGTCTCGGACCAGTTCGGCGCGGTCGGGCCGGCCAGCGACATTTACTCGCTTGGTTTTTCTGCCTACGAGCTGCTTTGTGGCGACCAGTTCGAGGACCTTTTTCCCACACTGAGCACATACGGCCGGGACCGGCAGATCGCCTGGATGCTCTGGCATGCTGCGCCGGACATGCGGCTGCCGGATATCAACCGCGTTCTGGAAGGCGTGCCGCCCGACTTGGCGCGCGTCATCCAGCGCATGGTCGCAAAGGACCAGTCGCAGCGCTACCGGTCGGCCAAAGAGGTGCTCCGCGACCTGCGCGCCGACGGCAGTCAGCCGTTGCAACTGCCGGCTGAAGACGAGCTTGCCCCGCTACAGCGCCAGGAGGCGCTGGCCAAACGCCGGAGGCGTTTGCGGCTGGCAGCCATCGGGGCGCTGGCCTTCTCGCTGATGCTCTGCGTGGCCTTGCTGTGGCCCAGGGCCGAGCCTCCGCCCGCCGAGGAAGATCGCCCCGAAACCGGCGTGGTCAGCAAGGTGTATGCCGATGATTGGGAAGTAGTGGTCAATGCCGGCGAGGGCGAGAACAAAAAACCGACAAAAATCAAAATCAGCCGCTTCGATCGCATCTTCATCAACGGCGAGCTGCACCTGCTGCGCGACTTGGTGGAGGGCGACCGGGTGGAAATAAAGCGGGCCTGGGATATGCAGGGCAGACGCATCCAGGAAATTTACGCCACTCGCCCCGAAGAACACAAAGGACGCATCAAAGCCCTCAAACCCGACGAAGGCGTCTTCACCCTGCTTATCGAAGAAGGCAAGAAAAAAGGAACTGAATTGGAGGTCGCCGTTCCCAAAGACGCCAAGATCGCCTTCAACGGCAAGGCGGATTTCGGCGGAAAGCCTGTCAGCCTGGCCATGCTGCAAATCGACGACGAAGTGACCGTCAAGCACGAAGGCGACGATCGGGGCGGCCGCCGGGCGCTGGAACTTTCAGTGCTTCGGGTAGTCCAGACGTCCGGCGTAATCAGCGATTTGGACGAAAAGGCCCGCTGGCTGCAACTAGATATCGCTCAGGACGGTCAGCCGCAACGTGTCAAGCTTCCCGTGTCGGACAAATGCGAGGTGACGCTCAACGACCGCACGATCATAGACCAGCGGGCGGTGCGCCCGACCGACCTGAGGGCCGGCGATAAAGTTACTGTGCACCATAACACTCACATAGTGCGCGTTGCCGCTTACCGGGTGTTGGGCGAAGGGGGAACCATCGCCCGCGTGCACTTCGACGCCCGCACCATCGATGTAATCCCTGAAAGCGGCGGTTCGGAACGGACCTACCGCATCGGCCCGCGCTGCAAGCAGATCACCCTGGGCGGGGAGCCAATCGACTTTGCTGATCTGCGCGACGGCGACGTGGTAGATGTGATTCACGATATGCCCGGCGCAAGTGTGCCCGAACCTACCAGCATCGCTGCCCGGCGCCCCGCCGATCCTAAGCGCTGGGCGATCCTAATCGCCAACCAGCAGTACGAAGACCAGCGGCTGACCCGTATCGCCCACCCGATAAAAGACGCCACACTGCTCCGCGACGCCCTGGTCAAGCGCTACAAAGTGCCCGACGTACAGGCCATACTGCTGGCCGACGAGAGCCGGGTACACATCGAGCAGACGGTGGCCAACCGGCTGCGGCAGATCAGCGCAGACGCGCAGGTGCTGGTCTACTTCGCTGGTCACGCTTACAAAGACGACGAGGGAAACGTCTATCTGGCCCCCAAAAGCTTCGACCTGAAACAGATGCCGCAAACCGGAATCGCACTCCAGTGGCTGGTCGATCAGTTGGAAGCCTGCCCTGCCAGCCAGAAGCTGCTGCTGCTGGACTGCTGCCAGCCGGGCACGGGGGCCGACCTGGCACATCAGCCCTCGCCTGTCGAAATGCTCCAATCGCTCAAGGCCCCGCCCGGCCGGTCTCCCCTGCGCACTGTTACCGCTATTGCCAGTTGCGGTCCGGGGCAGCGGGCGGTTTTGCTTTCCGACAGGGACAACCATGGGCTGTTCGCCTGGGCGCTGGCCGAAGCCTACCGCGGAAAGGCCGACAAAAATAACGATAACCTGCTGGAGCCTACGGAACTGTTTGCCTATTTGTCGGAGACAATGGCTACGCAGAGCGGGGCGCTGGCTGCCAAACAAACCCCGGAGCTTATTCTGCCCGACCAGCGTCCGCCGCGCTTGAGCGACGAGGCCAAAGTGGCCCTTCGTAAGCTGGCGGCCACCGTGCGGCAAGATAAGATAGATCCGCAGACAGCCCAGGACCAGTTCAACGAGGCCAACAGCCTGTGCGGCAACGAGCCGGAAGCGAAGCTGCTTTACGGGTTGGTGCAGTTGCGGCTGCGCGATAAGGGGCGCGAAGAGGCTCTCCGGATATTCGGGGAACTGAAGGCCGAAAGGCCCGATTTGCTGCTGCCCATGCAAGGCATCGCCTGGGTGCAATTCGAACGGCGCACGTATCGTCCCGGCGTGAACGAACTACAGGAGCTGGTCAGCAAGTTGCCCAAACCGAAGAAACCTGACGACCCTTATCCGTCCGAAATACAGCGGCTGCTGGTATGGATCGGCCAGTTGCGCGAGTTTGTCACCGAGGCGGCAGAACCCGCCCGGCAGCCATCCAGCGACGTCGTTGCCGCTCTGGACGCGGCCGTCGCGGAGCACGGCCCGCAGGCGGTTCAGGCGTATCAGCAGGGCCGGGAGCGCACGCGCAAACGCGCCGCAGAGTTCGACCAACAAATCGCCAACGCCCCCAGCGCGGCCGTAGCCGCCCGTTTGCGGGTAGAACGCCAATTGCCCGACCGCTACGTGGAGTTCCCCTATCAGGATATCGTACAGCAGATCCTGGCCGGATTGGATATGTGAGCATGTAGGGACGCGCCGCCGTCGCGTCGGCTCGCGCGGCACACAGTGTTTGAAAGACGCGCTGCGGTCGCGTCCGTTGTGTTCGTGCCGAAAGCCTTCTTGACCGCCAACGGCAAGTGCGGCCACGACAGGACGTGGCCCTCCAACATCACACACGTGCCCGGCCCTGAAGGAGCATGGCATTCCAAAATCGCGCACCGTGCTCGGCGCTACCGAGCGCAGCCCCCAGGTCGCCCGATAAAAATCGAGCAAGGCGCAGACAAGTTTACACCATAACGGACTGAACAGCTCACCGACGCATCGCCTGTCAAGCAGAATGCTAATATCGCGCCAAGTCCTTGCTGCCGCCGATGTTCAGCTCGACAAGCACCTGCTCCATCGCCTGATTGAGCATTCGCAGATCGCTGGCCACGGCGATAAACTGCATTCCCTGGGCTGCACGGCGCAAGGCATCGCGGGCGTCCATGACGTGGATGCCGGTTGGCGTGCCTACCTCCCGACCAACTTCGATTACCCGCTCGATGGCCGACTCGAACTCCTCCTGGCTGGGAAATTGACCATCCGGCCCGCGCATGTTGAAGCGCAAATCCACCGGGCCGACGAAGATAGCGTCGCAGCCGGGCAGACTGTAGATGGATCGGGCGTTTTCCACCCCGCGTGGGCTTTCAGTTTGAAGGACAACCAGAATCTCGTCGTTTGCCCGCTGGTAGTACTCGCCGGCCGAGGTAGCGAAGTTCAGCGCGTGCATTCCGCCGCCCACGCTGCGGTTGCCTACCGGCGGATAGCGCGCTGCGGCAATGATCGCCCGGGCTTGCTCGGCCGTTTCGACCATCGGCGCCACGATACCCCAAGCTCCGGCGTCCAAGGCCCTCTTGATGCACTCGTGAGTACCTGCCGGCACGCGGCACAGCGGCACACAGCCCGCATCGGCGATCGCCGCGAATATCACCGCCGCATGAGACCAGTCGAACGGACCGTGCTCCATGTCCAACGTCAGCCAGTCGAAGCCGCTGCGAGCCAGAACACGGGTGGCGTGCAGACTGCCCAAAGATAGCCACGTGCCGAAGCTAGCTTGTCCGGCACGCAATTTCTGTTTGACGTAATTGCTCCGCATGGCAGGCATTATTCCTGCCGCGGTCGGCCATCGCAAGCCCGGCCGCTGCGGCCCGGCCGCGATTGGCTGCCGGTCTCCGTTCCTTTCGAGCTTGGTGATCCAGTCCGATCCCGGCGAACAGAGCGATACTATAGTAGCCAGCAGCACTATAGTAGCCAGCTGCTCTCATCACGCTGACCGCGGTCCGTGTTCAGCAGCGGTCGATCACGCTACAATACGCGGTCATGGAACCACTATTGCTGACGCGGCAACAAGTCCGCCAGGTCGATCGCCGCGCCATCCAGGTGTGGGGCGTTTCCGGATTGGTCCTGATGGAAAACGCCGGCCGAGGCTGCGCCGACCGGTTGGAACAGCTTGGCATCCGCGGCCCGGTGGTAATCTGCTGCGGCAAAGGCAACAACGGCGGCGACGGATTCGTACTGGCACGCCACCTGGACCTGCGCGGCCACCGTGTGCGCGTTCTGGTGTGGGCAGAAGAAGAAGAGTTGACCGGGGACGCCGGCTGCAACTTCCGCATCCTTCGCCGCTGCGCGGTGCCAATCGAGATATTTGGCGCCAAGCACGACCAGGCCAGACTACAATCACACCTACGCGATGCCGCATGGATCGTCGATGCACTGCTGGGCACCGGCGCTGTGGGCGAACCGCGCTCACCGATCGACCAGGTTATCGCTCAGATCAACTCCGCAGCCGTACCCATCGTGGCGATCGATTTGCCCAGCGGGCTGGACTGCGACACTGGGCGGCCAGCCTCCTGCACGGTGCGTGCCGCCCATACTTTTACCTTCGTGGCGGCAAAGCGTGGCTTCGTCGTGCCAGGGGCAGAGCAGTTCACCGGTCAGGTCCATGTGCTTGACATCGGTGTACCGCGCCGGCTGATCGACGAAGTGCTGGCCGGCGAGCCGTCCGAATGCTGACACGCCGTCCAGCCATTGGCGGATCAGCAAATTCCGCCGAACTGGCACGCCCGCCCCCGTGCAGCCTTCCAGTGCCTGTATAGCCGCCGTGTGCCCTGCCAGATCCTATGCAGCCGCCGGAAAGCCGTTCACGGTTTGTTGGTCGGTTCGGCCAGAGCCTTTTCCAGCCGGACAATGCGGGCCTCGAGCTGGTCGATTCTTTGCTGCAACTGCAAGATCAGGGCCTTCAGCTCTGCCGCGTCGGTCACTTGCTGCTGCGTCGCGGCGCCAGCAGGGACTGTGGGCGTCCCAGCCTCGGACGAATCCGGCAACTTCAACACCGGCCCAGGCGGCGATTGATGCGGCGGCGGTATTGCTGGCTCGGTCGGAGGTTGTGGAAATGGACCTGCTGGTTGTCCCGGGGGTCCGGGCGGGCGCGACCCGTTGCCCGGCCGCGTGCCAAGCGTCACCTTGATCTGTTGGGCCTGTTCACCGCGGCGGACATCGAGCGTTATCGTGTCGCCAGGCGCAAACAGCGAAAGTATCGAAGCCATGTCGGCCAACTCGCGGACGCGTGTACCAGCAACGCCGGTGATAAGGTCCTGCGGTTTTAGGCCGGCTTTGTCGGCGGGGCTGCCGGGACGTACCTCGATTACACGCACGCCGCGGCCGCGGTCGTTGCTGTCGTCGGCCACCGCGCCCAGGTACCCGGCCGGAGGGGGCTGGCCGGGTTGCTTTGCCTCATCCGAAAGCGGAGTCCCTGCGCCAGCGGTGGGTGCTGCTGCGGTCTGGTTGCCCGCCGGTCCTACCGGGCGCTGTGCAGAGTCCGCGGCCTGGTGCGATGCGCTGGAGCGAATTGCTTGCTCCAGACGCTGAAGCACGCTTTCAGCTCCAACCGCTGCCGATCCCAAGCAACATCCAAGACCGATTGCGCAAGCGACAATTCTGGCAGCAAATGGCGCTCGGGCGGTCAATGCCATCCGAGCCGTAAATGGCATGCGTGCAGTAAAGGCCATCGTCAAACATCCTCCTGCCGACAAGACCCACACTGGCAGCCACGGGTACATCTGAAACTGTTAACAGTACCGCCAGTTGTCGGCCATAAATTATTGCAAAATAAGGTGTTAATTGCGTTGTAGCGACGGGTCGATTTCGTCGGTTCAAGACAACGGAAGTGGCCATTTTCTGCCGGTTGTCGGGCGATGTTTAACGCTCACTTACAGTTTGAGTTACATTGTATCGCCCGCTGGTGGATCGCGTAGTGCCCGAACCGATACACTCTTGGCCTGCTCCCTGAAAATTTTTCCAGTTAATAGGAGAACCCAGATGCGCACTCGGGATAATTCGATTCAGATTACCCCCGGTTGCGAGGCGGTTGCGATGTAAGAGGATGGGCGAAACAATAGCGCAACAGGGGCGTTGCGGGGCAAAGCAGGGCGCAACTGCGGGTGACGCTTGTGGAACGTTTCACCGAACACCCGCTTTACCAATGCCTTCCGCACAACGCAACCGGCTCCCCGGTTGCATAATTGGCTTTCGGTGGTATATTATTAAATTGAAATAAACGTAGGCTGCGCGGCATCGGGATTACTTGCGACCAATTCGCCGCAGCGCCTGTGCGTTTTTGACGCGGGGTGGAGCAGCCCGGTAGCTCGCGAGGCTCATAACCTCGAGGTCACAGGTTCAAATCCTGTCCCCGCAACCTTGGGAGTGTGCAAAGGTGTGCAAGCGTGTGTAAATGTTTGCGGCGTTTGCTGTTGCGGAATAGTCAAACTTGGTAATTTCCGCAAAATACCCACCTTTTCCGACGTTTGCTGCGTCGCATTTTGCGCCGCGCACCACGGCTTGTTTCTTAAGCTCGCATAGTCGGTTTAGGTTACTCTCAGGTAGTGCTTAACAGCGACTTTCGGCGTGGTGCCCAAAAAGGCCGCAACTACGTGCAGGGGGAACAGGTGGGTCAGGTCTGTCTGACAAGAAGCGCGTAAGCTATGCCTAGCCGCGGCCAGGGTTGCTCTCCAATTCCGGGCAATCAGCCGCGACAAATGTTGACGTAACTTCACCGCACACCCCTAGCCCCGCCGGGCGGCTTTCGTCGGTTGGCGTTGCCGTAGCTCATGGCAGATATACACTCGGCCGGTGGGTTAATTCGTCAAGGGGTTACAGCCGGCACAACACTTCGGGCAGAATCCTCATGATGCAGTAGCTTTTCCCGTGTACCTCCGTCTTGGGGACGGTATCCGAAGTGTCCTATCTGCCCGATTGACCCAATACCAGGTCATGCAGAACGGCTCACTGGGCACGCGAACTCCCAGATACCTGGCCATCGCCGGTAGCAGTTTCCATTCCAGGTCGGCTTTAGCGTCGATCAGCCGTTCGACCACCTCGACCGGCAAATAAGCTTGTTGGGCTCTGTCGGCAACTTTCGGCTGTTTTACCTCTTCAAATGGGTTGTCTGGTATCAGCCGCAGCTCACCCATTTTCCGGCGCAGACGTACAATCGCTCGGTTGCAATGCTGGCTTGTCCAGCATTGCCAGTGAGTGGATAGGCTATCGCGCTGGCTAATGCTCCGGCAGCCAACAGCGCTGATAGGCGGCAGACCCGGCTACGATTTACTTTTTAAGAGCCGCCCTGGAATCCAGGAAGACGTCCCCTACCGCGGACTGCTTGGCGCTCGGACCAAAGTATCGGCACGCACTGTCGGACAAGACATGGGCAAGACAGCAGTGGCTCCCCGCGATTTGTTGTGCTACTGCACTTTGCCGATTTGAATGTTTGCCGACGCCCACCTGCAAGACTGGGGTACACAAGGGCCTGCGACAGCGGTTCCAACTGGGCGGTATCGTCGCATCCATGGCAACCGGCGGCTGCTATGGTTGTCTAGCCCAATTGATTATCATCGCCTACTCCGCTCCTATCATCATCGTCTGCTCTACTGCTATGATCGTTGTCTACTGCACTACATGAGTTTGTGAACGCAAGTGCCACCTTTCTTCTCTGATGATCCGGTAAGGGATCTCGCCATGCTACCCAAACGGTGCGCCACCAATATGGCGCTTTAGCATTATCGCACTAGTATGACGACACGCCAGGCTTGACCTGAGTGTACAGCGGTCGAGTAGGAATGTGGGGAAAAACTTGCAAAAGGCAGTTGACTAGACGAACTACGCTCGATGAATTGTAGGCAGGTTTGCTATAGTGGTAGGTCTGCAAGGCGCTGGTGGTGTCGATGGATTCCGGCAGTTTCCGCAGAAGTAATCGCGTCGGTGAACAGTTTCAGGAGGAGTTGGTCATGATGCGTCGTGCGCTGCGGCGATGGAGTGTGGTTGTCGGTTTTGTATTGCTTTGGGGAGGCCTGTGCTCCCGAGCCGAGGAGCCCTCGGCGGAAACCGCTAATGAGCCGATCGCCATCCCAACGTTCCATTGTATTGGATTGTATTGGTCGCCGCCTGGGGGAGCAAAGGATCGATTGGTGCAGGTCCGATTCCGACGCCTGGGGGACCAAACTTGGCAGGAAGGATTGCCGATGCGATACAACCCCATCGCCAATACCGACGAGGACCTGGCCGACTACCGGGGCAGTATGGTCCACCTGAGGCCTGGCACCACCTATGAGATTCAGTTGCAACTGGAGGGCGGCCCATCCGCCCGTTTGACAGCCACCACGTGGAAGGAAACATTTCCTGTGGCCAAGACCATACGAGTGGCCGGCGGAAACGAACCTCTGGCGATTACCGAATCGGGCCGTCCGAACGGTTACCTGGTGTACGACGGCGCCGGAGCGGTGATCGACGTTGAACACAAGCACGACGCTTGTATCACAGTCAATGCTTCCTATGTGATTATCCGCAACTTTGTGCTCAAAGGTGCCGGGGCTAGGGGGAACCTCAAACGGTCCGCGATTGGGGCCATCCGGATTGACGGTGGGCATGACATCGTAATCGAGGATTGCGATATTTCCGATTGGGGACGCGTCAATCCTGAGACAGGATTCGGCTTCGACTACGATGCTGCGGTTCTATGCCGCAATCGGGATGTCCAGCGGGTCATCATCCAGCGTTGCAAGATGCATCATCCGGCGACCGACACCAATACGTGGTATGAGCCGGTCTATCCCACTCATCCCCAAGGGCCGCAGTGCATTTCCTTCTTCAATACCGCGGGCAATCACGTCATCCGTTACAACGAAATGTTTTCTGATATGGATCACATGTACAACGATATCGTGGGCGGCGGCAGCAACGGCAGTTACCGGGGTTCGCCTGGACATGATTCGGACATTTACGGTAACATCGTCAGCCATTGTTGGGATGACGGCCTGGAAGTGGAAGGCGGCAACCGCAACGTCCGCGTCTGGGGCAATTACCTCACCCAGTGCGCGGTGATGGTCGGAAATGCTCCAACGTCCATTGGCCCTCTTTACATTTGGGGAAATGTGGTGGAACGTAGCCAGTGGCGTCCGGATCACACAGGGGGCTATTTCCTGAAAATGGGCTATGCGGGAAAGGAAGACTGGATGACCGGCCACATGTACATTTTCCATAACACGATTTTTTGCGGCGATCCGCTGCTGCCCACCGGGGGGCTGGGTGGTGATCGGATCGTCAAGCACACCGTGTCCCGAAACAACATCCTACACGTCCGTTCGCCGAATCACCGTAGCATCAGCTCGGCCCCGCAGAACGCGGACAACGATTTCGACTACGATCTGTTCAACGGTAGTGTGCCGGAGGGACATGAGAAACATGGAATGCGCGGGGTACCTGTTTACGTGAAAAATGCGGGATTTGACCGGACGACGAAGACCGGCATCTTTCAATTGGACCCAACAAGCCCCGGTGCCGAAGCGGGTATCCCCATCCCGAACTTCACGCCACTGTTTACCGGAAAGGCCCCTGACGTGGGCGCCCATCAGCGCGGGGCAAAACCGCTCCGGTTCGGGACCGCGGCCGGAGAGTAACTATCGTTTGGCTGAGGCGGTTGCGACGTAAGGGATGACAACAGCGTTGGTGGTCGGAAATGGGGAATGGGTTTTTTGGTGGGTGACCGGCGGCGCGAAAGAAAGAGCAATTCGGAAGGATGGAGAAAAAGAGCAGTTGGCAGGGATAGAAAAGCTCTCCGTCGAGGAATCTCTCCACAGGCCGCAGACGACAGGAAACAGGCGTAGTGCATCGTGGCGAGCTGTAGCAGAGAAGAAGGGTTTCTTCCCGGTTGCAAGCGGCGGGCAAGAAGTTGGACGGAGGCAACCGGCGGGAAAGAAGCTGTCACTTCCGAAAACCGGTGTGGCTGGTGCTAGGCGTTTGTGCTGCACACAACCGAAAAAGCTGTCAACTCCGACCGTCAAACCGCCAAGCGCCGCAAAGGGCGAAGCGGCCCCCGCCCTTGAAGGCTCGGCGGAGCGCGGCTTACAATAATTAGGTGCTGCGCTAGTGAGTGTTGCGGCAAGCCGGCACGGTAGCGGCTCAGTATGTCCGAGGACTATTACAAAATACTCGGCGTCCCCCGAAACGCTTCGCAGGCCGAAATCCAAAAGGCCTATCGCGAGCTTGCCCGAAAGTATCATCCCGACCTGCACCCCGAGGACAAAGACGCCAAGAAGAAGTTCCAGCGCCTTCAGGAAGCGTTCGACGTACTGAACGATCCCGAAAAGCGCGAAATGTACGACCGTTACGGCAGTTCCTTCCAGACATACGGGCCTGGGGCAAGTCACGGCACTCACACTTGGCGCGCATGGACTGGCGGCGACGACAGCCAGTCAGCCGGCGGCTTCCGGGTAGAAGACATCGACTTTTCGCAGTTTTTCGGCGACCGTTTCGGGGAGGAGCCGCTGGGCGGTTTTGGCGACATCTTTACTCAGTTCGCCCGAGCAGCGCAGAAAGCCCGCAAGCAGCCCGCCGGCGGGCGGCGCGGGGCCGATATCCAGTCGGTCATCGAGATACCTTTTACCACTGCTGTCAACGGCGGGGCGGTGCAGTTCAGCGTGTTGCGCCAGTCGGGAAAGAGCGAAACGATCGAGGTGAAGATTCCGCCGGGGATAGAAGATGGCAAGAAGATTCGCATCCGCGGCCAGGGCGAGCCGGGACCGCGCGGCGGCACTCCCGGCGACATCCTGCTGACGGTGCGTGTTACGCCTCATCCGTTCTTTCAGCGCGTGGGCAACAACCTGATAGTCAAGGTGCCGGTTACCCTGGGCGAGGCGGTTTCGGGCGCGAAGGTCGATGTTCCTACGCCCCGCGGCACCGTCGCGTTGCGGATTCCACCGGGCACATCCAGCGGAAAACGACTCCGTGTCAAGGGCTTTGGCGTGCAACCGAAGGACGGACCGCCCGGCGACCTGCTGGCAGAAGTGCAAATCGTTTTGCCCGAAGGACTTAGCGAAGCCGATCGAGAGGCCCTGCTGCAAATCGACCAGCGCTACGCGAGAAATCCCCGGGCGGAGCTGCGGTGGTGAGCCGAACCGGCGTGTCGCAATGCACCGTATTGGCAAGCCATGGCGTGCGATTTTGCTTCGCGCAGGGGTGTTTGCTTCGGTCGCTGTTGGGGCGAGAGCGTCGTTTGGCGGGCCATGAGCGACAATCGTTTCCCGAAACAGTACCGCATGCGCACCATGGCCGATTTCCGCCGCGTGTTCCAGCACCGCTGTGCGGCGCGGCAGGGGCCTCTGTTAGTGTTGGCAGCGCCCAATGGTTTGGAACATCCCCGGCTTGGATTGTCGGTTTCCAGAAAGTTGGGCAAAGCAGTGGTCCGCAACCGGTGGAAAAGGCTGATCCGCGAGGCGTTTCGGCTCTCGCGCCCACAATTGCCGGCCGGGCTGGATCTGCTGGTGGTGGCCTGCGATAACAACCCGCCCGAGTTCAAGGAATTGCTAGCGCTGCTGCCGCGACTGGCTCACCGGGCGGCGCGTAAACTCAACAACAGCAGACCGCAGCGGCGCAACCAGGAAAAGTAGCTTTCTGATGGCCCACATTGCAGCGGCCATCACCAAGCGGCCCCCCAAGCGGGCACCACCAAGCGGCCATCCCCAAGCGATCGCTCCCAAGCGGCCGCGCCCTGGCGTCCATCGGCCGGCTGTGCGGCAGCCACACGGCGCGCGTGGGGACGACTATCTTACTCGACTATTGTCCTACCTGTCGGCCTCGGCCACCCCGCGAGAATACTCGCGGATCAACTCGGCCCACTCGGCCGGCGGCGCCATACGCCCAGGGTCGATCCTCGGTGCGGATTTCTGAGGAGTCTGGCCGCCGCGCAACTCCGTTCCGCGCGGGCGCAGGCCCAAGCTGCGCAGAGCGTCGTCGAGCTGTCTCTTAGCAGCTTTGCCCTCCGGGCTGCTAGAGGCCTGACTGGCCCTGCGGTACAGTTGCTCCCATTGCTCGATGAACTTTTTTGCCTCCTCGGGCGTCCATCCCAGTCGATCGAGCAGATCGGGCTTTTCTTTAGCAAGCTGATCCTTCAGGTGCTCCAGTGCCAGGATGGTCTGCTTTCGGGCGTATTCGAGGTTCGGGTCGTCGCCGCCGGGTTCGCTGTCGCCGGGTGGTGGAACCACCGTATCGTTATCGTTCGGGCGTGCGTCGCCGCCGGTAACTGGTGTGCCTTGCCCAGAGCGGCCAGACGCCTCGGATTGGCCCTCGGGCTTTCCCGTCTGCGGCCTGTCGGTCTTCTGCTGCTGGCCCCCCGGGGCATCGCGCTGGGTTTGTTTTTGACCGGGCCGGTCGCTGGGTTGCGGTTTGCCTTTGTCCGAGTCGCTCGACTGGCCGTCGCGACGGACGGCCTGTTTGCCGGTGGTCTTTTCGGTTTCGACTTCTTCTCCGGCGCGTGTACCAGTTTCGCCTTTGCCGGGCTGTTTGGACTTTTCGCCGCCGCTTTGGGCATCGGTGCTGCTGCCGGCGGTGCCCAGCCCTGGGCTGTCGGATCGCTCGCCGCCGCCTTGACTTCGGCCGCCGGAGCGGTCGCCATCGGAGTCGCTTTCTTGTCGGCCATCGGACTGACGGCCGCTTACGCTTGGAGACTGCGGCTTTTCTTTGGGTTCCGGTTTGCCAGAGGGTCCCGCGGCAGGCTGACGCTGGCGCTGGCGATTATCGGCCTGGGCCTCCGGCGAACCCTCCTGGGTTCCTGGCTCAGCGTTGGGGGCCGGGTTTTCCTGCTCTGTATTCGGCTGCCCACCCGGTTCCGCCTGGCTGGGTTTTTCTTGCGGCTGCTTGCCCGGTTCGGCCGGCTTATGCGCCTCTGGTCCGACGGGCTGCTTTTGCGCCGGCTGGCCAAGGGGCGGTTTTTGCGATGGCTGCGAAGATTGATTTCCTGGTTCGGTTGGCTCGGGCCGAGCGGGCGGTTGCCCGGGCTTGTCGGCCGGCTGTTGCGGCTGAGGCGTTTCGCCTGCCTGCTGCTGGGTGCCGGGCTGTGGCTTCGGCTGTTGGGGTTTCTGGCCCGACGGCTTCGACGCCGTCTGGCCCGCAGGCTGCTGTTTGCCGGTTTGTGCGCCGGGCGATTGCTGGTCGGATTGCTTGTCCTGGCCAGTCTGGCTCGGCCGGCGCTGCTCAGGGCTTTGAACCGAGTCCTGGCCCGGCTGCTTCTGGCCCAACGGACTTTGGCCCGGCTGGTCTTCCCGAAGCCGGTCTCCCGGCGGCGGCTGGCCCGGTTTTTCTTGGCCTGATGCGCCAGGCTGCTTTTCGGGTTTTGAGGCCGGGTCGGTTCCTGAAGGTACATTGCCGGAGGGCTGTTTGCCGATCTGGTCGGTGGAGTGTACATCAGGCTCCCGGTCAGGCTTCTGCTGATCGGCCGGCTGCTTTTCGCCGGTGGGCGGTGTGTCACTGCCAAGTTGTTTTTCGCCAGCGGGTTGGCTCTGGCCGCCCGATTGAACTTCTGGCTTCGGCTGCTTTTCACCAGACGGGTGCTGTTGCGCCGAGGGCTTTTGTTTCATCGACGGCGGCTGTTGCGGCGAGGGCTGCTGTTGGGCCGATGGCTGCTGTTGGGCCGATGGTTGCTGTTGCGTGGACGGTTGCTTCTCCCCACTCTGTTGGTTGTGACCAGCGGTGTCGGGCTGGGGCTGTTTTTCGCGTGGCGGCTGATCGGCGTTTTTAGCTAGTAGTCGGTCCTCGGTCGCAGGCCCCTGTTGCCCAAACCCTTCAGCCGGAGTCCCTTCTTGTTTGCTTGGATCACCCTGTTTGCCTGGCTCTCCCTGTTTTTCCTGTCGGGCCAGTTCCTCCTGACGGTGGCGATTGATTTCCTCGATGGCATCGCCAGGATTGGCCTGGGGGTCGATCGGCTCGCGCCGGGCAGAGGATTTGTCCGCGCCGGCCGGCTCGCCGTCGTTTGCCGGATCCATCTGGCCGCCCTGCTGGTGGTCGGGTTGCGCCGTCTGATCTTTCTGCTCGGCCGGCTGCTGGTCTTCTGCCGCTTGGCCCGACTGGGAGGGTTCCGTTTTCGCACCGTCGGTCGGCTGACGTTGCTGGCCTGCGTCGGGCTGCTTTCCTGCATTGCCTGGCTGCTGCTCCTGCGGCGCTTGAGGTTCCATCTGCCCCGGCTTGCTATCCGTCTTACTATCTTCTGCCGGCTGACCCTGCTGGCCGTCCTGTCGAGGCCCCTGCGGCTGTTGTTGCTGACCGGGCTTCGGCTGGCCGGGCTGTTGCTGGGCCTCTTGCGGGGCAATGATGATCCAGCGTCTGTCGGTGGCGGCGACGTTCGGCGCCGGCTTTCCGCCGATTTCCTTGTTGTCTTCGGCCTGTACCCAATACGCCACGCGATCGCCGGGTTTGAGCTTGAGTTTCTGCGGCTCGAAGACCAACTGGCCCTGGAAATCGCCCTGATGTGCTGGCTGGGGAGCGGGTTTATCGAGCAGTGGTTCCAGTGCCAACTCGCTTTCACCGCGTAGTGCACGGATCGATACCCGACGCAGGCCGAAGTCCGGATCGCGCGCCACGGCCCTGATCGCCACCCGACCGTCCACCGGCACGACCAATTCCGGCTGGGTAGGCTCGAGCAGTTCCACTTCCGGCGACAGGTCCGGGACTACTTCGATCGCATGGCGGCTCGGCCATCGGTTGGAATTGCGATTGCGGTCGGTGAAACGTACCTGATAAGCATCGAACTCCGGCCTGAGCGGGTCGTCCTTGCTTAGCCGCAGCGTGAACCGGCCGCTGGCCTGCGTGCCTTTGACTTTCATGGGCAAGTTGTGCCGGCCGTCGCAGCCCAGGTCGATCTCCGCCCGAAGAATCTCCTGGTTGGCCGTGGCGTGGACAGTGACCTCGGTGCCTTCGATCGCCCGGATGTCTCCCTGCCGGTACACGGTTCGATCGGCCAGTCCGGTGTACGGCGGATAATGGTAGTCGATGGCCTCGACGACGATGGCTGGCGGAATCTGTACCTGAACGTAAAAATCTCTGGTAGTGCAATCGCCGCAGGTAATGCGATAGGTATAGTTTTGCTGGAGTCCCAGACTGCCCGGCGGCAACGTAGCAGCGTACGAATCGCCTTGGCCGGTGTACTTCATGGGGATGGTCTGATCGATGACCTGACCGTCGGCGGTTGAAAAGACCAGCAGTACCGGCTCGTCTTCGCGATTGCCGCGAACAGAGGCTGAGACGCTGAGGAACTCGCCGTGGAAGCGGACTGCGTCGCCCGGCTGCACCTCGGTAATGCTTACGCGCGTGGGCGCCTGGATGTCGGCCCAGGGCAATAGCACCCGGGCCGCAGAGACCAGCGGGCTTTTTGGCGAGATTATCAGATACAGGCAGAAGGCGGCCAGTACGCCGACGAGGATGTAGCCCAATCGGACCACGCGTGGCCAATCGACCACCGATTCTACCTGCACTTGGGCCACCTCGGCGGCTGCCCGCTGCTGCAATGCCTGAAAGACGACCGGGCTGACCTCTTCGCGGCGGTTGCGCAGCAGCAGGAAGTTGATCAGGGTGTTTTTGATTGTCGGGCGGCTTCGCTCGATCGTCTGCGCCGCATAGATGGGATTTATCGGATAACGAATGGCGGGCCACACGCGCCGCCAGCAGTAATAACCGCCTGCGCCGACCAGCACCACAAACAGTGCCAGGCGTCCCAGGGCACTCAATCCGCCGGGCACGACCCAGTGGTCCAATACCGCCGCCGCCAGCATGTAGGCCAGCAGGCCCACGCTCAACGTGAGCAGCCCGCCAAGCAGGTCCACCCATTTGACCTGCCGGCGCGCCTGGCCGACGCGCTGCTCGATCAGGGCATCGGTTTGCAGTGCTGCATGCAACGCTGCATTAGCATTGTCTCCACCAAGGGCGGTACCGCTGGCCATTCAGCCGCCTCCGACAAGTAAGATGACTTTACTTTGCACCTACTTTGCCCTGCGGCGCATCGCAGTGCAACACTACGCCACGCCTTCCGTTCAAAATCGCACAAGACAGATCGGACGAAGGCCGCGCTATGGCCCGCTGGTTGCACCGTCCACTGGGCCAAGCAAACGCGCGCAAAACAAGCAGCGAGCCTGCCTCTATCATTATAGACGCTTGCCATGGGTTTTTGATTCCCAAGACCTGATGTTTTCCTGGATTCAGGCTTGTGGATTTTTACGATCCCCCGAACCGAGGGCGCCAAAACAAAGCCTCGGCCCCAAGGCCGCGGACAAGACGTGTTTTTCCAAACTACCGACGCGAACGTTAGCAAAACTCCCACCTACAAGCGACATTGATGCACACACTAGTAGCCATGTGTCCGGTGCCCAGGGACGCGATCGGAGCGTGCCCCTCGATTTGATGGCGGCCGCATGTTGGTCGGGTTGATCGCGGCCTAAGATCGCTCCGCTTAATTGCGGCCCCCTGTCGGTTCAAGGCGCGTGGTGGAGCTGGCAAAACGATCCGTCCGGGCAGGCTCAGCGCACCCAGCGGGTCATCAGGCGGTCGATAAATCGCGGGAAAAGGCGATTCAGCCACACCAAGGCATGCCCCCAGAAGTAGGGAATGATCTCGTGGCGGCCGCGCTGGATTGCGCTGATGGTGCAGGCGGCCACGCGAGCAGGCGAAGCCGGCTTGTGCTTGGGCCAGGGTGGTTCGGCCGTGCGATGGATGACGCTGTCGAAGAACTCGGTTTCGGTAGTGCCCGGGCTGACCACCAGCACATCGATGTTGTGCAAGCTCAACTCGGCGCGGAGCGACTCGCTGAAGCCGCGCAACGCGAACTTGCTGGCGCAGTACTCGGTGCAGTAGGGAATGCCCCGATGTCCCAGTATTGAAGCCACATTCACCACGATCGGGTTGCGTCCCTGCTTGAGCAAGGGAAGAGCCAGGCGGATCATTTCCACCGCGGCGAAGAAGTTGACTTCCATAATGCGTCGCAGCCTGTGGCAGTCGGCGTGCTCGAACAGCCCCACGCCGCCCAGCCCGGCGTTGTTGACCAGTATGTCCAGTCCGCCGTAACACTGTTTTGCGCAGTCGATAACGGCCTGTCGGGTTTGCGGATCGGCCAGATCGCCGGCCACGACTTCTGCCCGACCACCTTGGGAGATGATTTCGGCTGCCAGATGTTCCAGCCGCTGCTGGCGGCGGGCGGTGAGGACGACCGCGGCACCATGGTGGGCCAGTTGGCGGGCGATTTCGCGGCCGATGCCGCTGGAAGCTCCAGTGACGATCGCTCGACTGTCGCGTATTTGGCGTCGCATTGAGGTACTTCGACTATCGACAAAACGGCTTGGCCCGGCGGCGAAGCGCAAAAAAGCAAGTCGATACGGCGGGCATCAGGCTATATACAGGCATCCGGGAAAACAAGGCCGCTACTGGCGGACGAGCACCTGCACACCGTCTTTGGCCATTCGCCCCAGAAAACCGCGCGGGATGCGGCAGTGGACGACCACCCGGCTGTCGAGATACTTTTTCGACAGCACCTGCCCGTGCTGGGCAAGATAAGCCATCGCCTGGCCGTTGTCGGCCCCCATTTCCACATCCACGTCGACGAAGGTGCGGCTAAGAGCGTCGGCCACGGCCGCCGCCAACTGGGGCAAGCCTTGCCCGGTGCGGGCGCTTACCGGGATGGCATTCGGATAACGACTGAGCAGCCCGTCCAGTCGTGCGCGATCGGGCAGGGCGTCGATCTTGTTGATCACCAGCAAAGTATCTTTCTTTTCGATCTTAATCTCTTCCAGCACACGGAAGGCGGCGGCGATCTGTTCGTACACGTCTGGATTGCTGCCGTCGGCCACGTGCAGCAACAGGTCGGCCTGCCGCGCTTCCTCCAGCGTGGCCTTGAAGCTGGCGATCAGATGGTGAGGCAGGTCGCGGATGAATCCGACCGTATCGCTCAGCAGCACATGGCCCCAGCCGGGTATTTGCCAGCGGCGGGTGCGCGTATCGAGCGTAGCGAACAGGGCGTCTTGCACGAATACGTCGGCGCCGGTCAGGGCGTTCATCAGCGTGCTCTTGCCCGCGTTGGTGTAGCCCACCAGCGAAACAGTCATGTGATCCCGGCGAGCAGCCACTTCCCGCTCTTTGCGGCGCTCGATCGCCCGCAGCTTCCGCTTCAACTCCTTGATGCGGTTCTCCACCAGGCGGCGGTCTTCCTCCAACTGGGTTTCGCCAGGGCCACGCAGCCCGACACCCTTTCGCAACCGCGAAAGGTGGGTCCACATCCGCTTCAGCCGCGGCATGGCGTATTCCAGTTGGGCCAGTTCCACTGCCAGGCGGGCCTCGTGCGTGCGCGCACGGCCAGCGAAAATGTCCAGTATCAACTCGGTGCGGTCGATGACCTTGACGTTCAGCGCTTTTTCCAGGTTGCGCACCTGCCCCGGCGACAGATCGTTGTCGAAGATCACCACATCGGCCTGGGTCTTGGCGACCAGCGCCGCCAGTTCTTCCACTTTGCCGCTTCCCAGGTATGTTGCCGCGTCGGGCGCCTCGCGGCGCTGCGTAACGTAGCCAACCACGCGGCAGCCGGCGGTGGTGGCCAGTCCCTCCAGTTCTTGCAAAGGGACTCGTTCGGCCGGTCGGCCGGGCAAGAACACGCCTACCAGAATAGCCGACTCGGCCGCCAGTCGCTCGGTTCGCCTCAGTTCGTACACGGCTTGTAGCGTACTCCTCCTGGTGGTCGAAGACCGATCCCGTTTGAAACCAACATACCTCTCGGCCCGCGCCACGGATGGTTTATCGACCATCCAATCCGATGCGGCGCGGAGATAGGCGTCTGGGCTTTGCTCCTACCGGTATTGTAGCTTGCCCATATTGTAGCTTGCCCACGGTTGCCTTACAGCCTGCATGCAATCGGCCGCCCATGCGACGAAGCTGCCAATGCCAAGTACGAAAAAGGTGCTAGTGCCATGAAGGAAATACGTGCAGCCGCGCGCAGGTCGCAGCCCCGCCGTCGGAAAGAGCAATTATTGATGCCACGAACAATTGCCGTCGCAATACGTGATGACAAAGAATATCAGGAACTACCTTAGCTAAAGCTGTCACTACGTATCGCCAAGATCAATAAACACGCTACCAGGGCATCGCCGCCGCAAACCGGTATTCAGTCTTCGGCTTCTTCGCGCTCATCGGCCAGCAGGCGGCAATAGCTTTCGTAGCGGCGGGCGTCGAGCCGTCCGTCGGCCACCGCGTTTTTGACGGCGCAGTCGGCCTCGTGGGTGTGTGTACAGTCGGGGAAGCGGCACAGACAGATGTATGGGCGAATGTCGCGGAAGAAATTGGCCACTTCCGCGGCCACTACATCCCACAGTTCGAACTGGCGCACGCCGGGGGTATCCACCACGTAGCCGCCGCAGCCCAGCGGCAACAGTTGTGCGTTAGTGGTGGTGTGGCGTCCTTTGAGTGTGTCCTGGCTTACCGGGCGCACTCGCAGGTTCCACGTCGGATCGATGGCGTTCAGCAGGGAAGACTTGCCCACACCGCTCTGCCCGGCCACTACCGTAGCCCGACCGGCCAGCGCCCGGGCGAAACGCTCCACGCCGAAGCCGGTCTTCGCGCTGAGCGGCAGCACGGTGTACCCCATTTGACTATACGTACCGATAAGCGGCTGTAGTTCAGCCAGATCGGCCAGATCGATCTTGTTGATACAAATCAAGGGGCGGACTCGGCCTTTTTCGGCGGTCACCAATAGACGGTCGATGAGGTTGGGCTTCAGCGGCGGCTCGTCGGCACTGACGACGATGGCCAACTGATCGATATTAGCCACAATCACCTGCTGCTGGCCGCGCACCGAGCGGGAAAGCGTTCCGTGGCGCGGTTCGATCCGCTCGATAAGCCCTTCTTTGGGATTGGTGTTTTCCACCGGGCGGAACAGCACCCGGTCGCCGGCAGCCACCGCATGGCGCAGACCGGTATTGAGGGTCATCAGCACGCGGCGGGTAGCGCAGTGATACACTTGGCCGTCGTCACCCAGTACGACGCTCCGCAGCCCGCGCACCGACAGCACGCGACCTCGGCGACAAGCCGATTCGTCCACTTCTAGCTGTGCCGGCAGTTCGCCGTCGGCCGATTCGCTGGTAACCCGCACGGTCCGCTTGCGACTCAGTTCCCCTTTGCCCGAAACGCGCTCTACGCGCGGCAATGCCTGCTCGTCCAGTTCTGCCGGGTCCAGATGCTTCAGGACGTCCTTTCTGCGAGGACGATCAGCCCGGTTCTTGCGAAAATCGGCGCGTATCTTTTTCTCTTTCGCCATACAAGCAGGCCGCGGCGCCGGAGCTGCCGCCGGTTATTTGGAAGGCGGGCGAGGCCGGAATCGCAACTGTCCGGGCTGGTCTTTGGTTACATCGTAACGTGTTTGTTCGTCGTAATCGGGCGGAAGCTTGGCTTTGGATAGGCCACTTCGTTCCAGACCGGCCCGCTCCAGCAACGACTTGCTGAAGATATCAGTTTCGGTGAAATCGGGCGGGGGCGGACCAACCGCTCCCAGTTCCACCGGCGAGTAACGCAATTCGTAGTTGTGCCTGGCAATCGACAGTATATCGCCCGGATCGACACGCTTCTCAGTTGTCACCCGCACCCCATTGACTTTCACTCCGTTGCGGCTTTTCAAGTCGCGGACGTACCAATAGCCGCCGGTGAGCGTCAACTGGCAATGATGAGCCGACACATTTGAAAAGCGCAACACAATGTCGCAGCTTTCGCGTCTGCCCACCAGCAAGCTACGTTTCAACAGCGGAATCGGGTCCCCACCACCCTGCGGTATCAACATCCCGTACATGTCGCGCCCACCACTTTTACCAGGTTACAGACATCGTAGAATAACTAGTAAGACGAGCCTTTGTTAGTTTATCGGGGCGTGCAATTGGCGTCAACCGGTAGGAAGCTTTTGGAGCCGGTGGCCGACTGGAATGCTGCCGGCGCGCGCTATTTCAGTATCGGCTTTTTCTACCGACAGCGATTCGGCGGACCGGTAAGAAAGATCAGCCTCGACGCAGGCCTAAGCTGCCCGAACCGCGACGGCACCCTGGGCGCCGACGGCTGCATATTCTGCGATCCGGCCAGCTTCAGCCCCAGTCGCCGTCTGGCCGGCCTGTCCATCTCCCAACAGATTGCACACGGCATCGAAGCTGCCTCGGCCGGCGGCCGCGTTAACCGCTTCGTAGCATATTTTCAACCGGGCACTAACACTTACGCTCCCGCAGACCAGCTACGGGCGGTATATGCGGAGGCAGTTAGCCATTCACAGATAGTGGGAGTCGCAATCGGTACCAGGCCCGACTGTCTGCCGCCGTCGGTTCTCGACTTGCTGGCAGAACTATCGGAGCAGACTTTTCTCGTGCTGGAAATCGGTTTGCAATCGATCCACCAGCGCAGCCTGCAATGGCTCGGCCGCGGCCACGATTACGACTGCTTCTGTCGCGCCGTTGAGGAGGCGAACCAACGCGGTCTGAACGTAGGGGTGCACGTGATTTTGGGTCTTCCGGAAGAGTCGGCCGAACACGTCTGTGCTACGGCCCGCGAGCTGACCCGGCTGGGCGTTCACAGCGTGAAGCTGCACAACCTGTACGCGGTGCGGGGCACTCGGCTGGCCGAAATGCTCGCCGCCGGTCAAGTAAGTCTGCCGACGATGTCCGAGTACGTGCAACTAGCGGCCGATTTCCTGGAGTGGCTTTCGCCGCGCTGTGTGGTCGAGCGACTAAGCGGCGATGCTCCCCGCCAGTACCTCGTCGCGCCCGACTGGTGCCTGGACAAGTCCACTGTCCGCCTGGCAATCGAAGCCGAGTTGCAGCGCCGCAACAGCCGTCAAGGGGCAAAAGTAACTACTTCAGCCAGCCTGTAGCAGCAGGCGTCAACGGCAGAGCGACGGCCAGAAAAGCAAAGACAGCTCGGGCATTCCCGCAGGCCCGGCAATTCCAATTGCCTCGACAATTCCAGCAGGCCCGGACGTCAAGTCCGCCCGGCCAGTTCCTGGTCGATCATCTCCAGGTCGTTGCGATACAGGCGGATTGCCTCGGCAGGGCTGAGGTTCAAGATCGCCCGGCCGTCGGTCTCCCAGCGGTCCCGGTCGTAGCGAAACACCGCCGTACCCACGCGGACGTTGCTTACTATTCCGCCGACATCGGTAGGTGAACCGGGAAAGTCGTCCACAGCCACCGTGACCTCCACGAACGCCGAAAGCTCGTTTGTGTTTCGGTTGCGGACGTATGCCACTGCGTCGTCGAAGTAGCAATCATCCCACCGGGGAGAACCTTCTGTCGCGCGGGCTGCCGCCAGGCGAATGAACTTGGCTTCAAGCCATTCCCGATGCCGGTGAAACTCCCGGCGCGCTCTGGCGAATTGCACCTGGCGACTGGTCTTCTTCAGCGGCCAGGCCACGTACACCAGTACGCCCACTACGACTGCCGCAGTCAGTACTATCCACCATGACTCGATCATAACGCTCTCCCGCGCGCGTCAGGAACCGCCGCCTGCTAACCCTATATTAAGCGAGACGGTGGCAGTTTTGCAAGAGTTCGGCGCTCCGCTGGTCGCCGTCCGCAACGTCCCCGACCCCGCCGTCGATCGTCAATGAAGTCGCAGCCTCTTTTGGCGCAAAAGCCTCGGCCTGGCCGCCACGCCGTCTTGCTACTGCGGGCGGAGAACACAACCGGCGCCTACCGACCGCTTGCTGCCCTATTACAAATCGCGGAAAACTGCATCGCCTTATGATTGGCTTATTGAGCTTCGCAAATCGTAGCGAATCCAAATATCTTGGTTTTTGGCCACTTGGTGTCTCTTGGTTTTGCGAATATCGATAGTGCCCATACTTGCCAGCCGTCTGACGCCCTGCCGGCCAGAAAAGTTCCCTTGCAAACTGTTACTCCGTATCATTTTTGATCTTCGCAAAAGGTGATGGCCGTCTGATATAACGTTTTTCCGATGGTCCGTGTGACCAAGTATTGCGAACCTAGATAACTCCTCCCACCTGCCGTTGGCTGGCAAATGGCGATTCTCGGTGCACACATGTCGATTGCGGGCGGGTATTACCGGGCCGTCGAGCGCGCGGCCGCGGCCGGTTGCGACTGCGTGCAGCTTTTCACGCGCAACAACACCCAGTGGCAAGCAGCGCCTATCACCAGCCAACAAGCGGACGCTTTCCGGGAGAGTTTGAGCAACGTCGGCATTCGACATCCGATAGCGCACGCCTCGTACCTGATCAATCTCGCCTCGCCCGATGAACATCTGTGGCTCAAATCGGTCGATGCCCTGGAAATGGAACTTCGGCGCGCTGAAGTGCTCGGACTTGCCTGGGTAGTAGTCCATCCCGGCTGTTACACTACGGCCGATGAAGCTACCGGGCTGCGCCGCGTGGCCCGCGCGATCGACGAAGTTCATGCCCGAACCGAGAACACTACAGTCGGATGTCTGCTGGAGACCACTGCCGGCCAAGGGACCGCGTTGGGTTGGCGCTTCGAGCATCTGGCCGAAATACTCGCTCTGGTCCGCCATCCCCAGCGGCTGGGCGTCTGCTTCGACACCTCGCATGTGTTTGCCGCAGGCTACCCGCTGCGCACCGCCGAACAATACGAGCAGACCATGAGCTGCTTCGATCGGCTGATTGGTCTGCGACAAATCAAAGCCATTCACCTTAACGATAGTCGATCGCCGCGGGGTTCCAGAATCGACCGGCACGAGCACATAGGACACGGCCGGCTGGGACTGTCTGCCTTTCGCAACCTGCTGGGCGACGCCCGCTTTCGCCACACGCCAATGTATCTGGAGACTCCCAAGGGGCTTTGCGCCGGTACGGACTGGGACGTGATAAACCTGAACCGGCTGCGGCAGATCGTCCGGCAGGTACAGCCATCTGGCGACATCGCCTGTCGTTCGGCCGGCTCCGCACGGCTACAGTCGAAGCGCCGCTGAGCAACCGACGGCATTTTGCATTCTGCCACTGTGAGCCGAACTTCGGCTGGCGCACGCTCGCCGTTTGCCCTTTTAAGAAAAGTAGTGACCGCCTGACATAACTTTCTTGCTTAATACGACAGCGCTAAGTTGCCGTTTCGCAACTACCAGTTGTGATGCTGTTTGGGCTTTCACCCCAAGATATTGTGGTTTTCTTGTAACTTAGCGCTGTCGTATTAAATAACTCCACAAAATACCAAAACTGGTTGGACTGCTGGCAACCCCCAAAACGAAGGTATTTTGCACACTTGCAGCACTTTCGCAATTCTGTGGTTCTATTTGCTGTTCCGTGTCACCACATATTGCGAATGTCAACAAATGTTGCTCCACCAGCGTATTGGGCAAACCACAATTTGTCCCGAAGGGTCGGCCCTTACTTGGCAGTGATGCAAATCGCCGCTTTATATACTTCCCGCGGGCAAGAACAAGTCGTTGTCGTTGCTGGGGAAAACCGCTCGTTTCAACGCGGGCGGAGTATAAACGTCAGGATGAGGACAGCCAAGCCGGCGAAGTCACAAGCCCACGCCGCTGGACTGTGGGTTGGTGATCTGCTCAATGATCCAGCGGTCTACATCCGCAAGCATCTGGGGCGAAAGCTCGTCGCCGCCCGGGTACACCCTCAACGTCACCGACATCCCGGCGCTGTGCAACAGCCGCAAGTCGGCGCACACTGCCCCCTGGGGATACTTCTGGCCAGATCGGCCGGTGGCCAGCAACAGGGGGACTCGTCGGGCGGCCACCAGATTGCCCAGCGTAGGTTGAGCGGTGGGCATCGGTCCGCACAACGACACCGCCCCGGCGAACCTGTCCGGCCGTTGCCAGGCGATTCGTACGGCCATGGTACCGCCGCAAGCGAAACCGACGATGAAGACGCGCTGCGGACAGACATGCAGTTTGCCCGCTACTGTCTCTATCAGCTCGATCACGCGCTGCTGGGCCTGCAATGCGTCGTCCATGGTCTGCTTCCAGCCGAAGACCGGTCGGCCCGAAGCATCGGTTCCGGTGCAACTGCCTCGTGGGGCTACTGCCACGTAGTTGCGGATGCTGAGCATGGGCATCACGCGGAGCAATTGCCGTTCGTCGTCGTTTTGGCCGTGCAGCCAGACGATAAGCGGATAGGCATATCCAGGTTCGTAATGGATCGGCGCGAAAAGCGTGTATGCACCTTGCTGATCCGCCAGCGAGCAGACGGCGGCATCTGCACAGCTTGCAACGCGCTCGGCCGCCAGAACTCGCCTTTTGAAACGGTCATCGATGTGCGGCATATCCACTGAACTCCGCGCAGCCTGTGATTGAGCGTTCTCGGACAATAACCTTTCGGAGCGAAAACCCTCTTCGACGCCAGAATCCTTTCAGAGCAATAACGCCTTCAGAGCAACAACTTTTTCAGAGCACCAACCTTTTCCTTCAGCCCCTGAAAAGCGCAACCAGACCAGTCCAGCAGTACTGCGGAATCGCTTCGCAAAGCAGCGGAAGCGACCGGCCACTGCCTCGCGCAGTCGCCTTGCCCCAAACCATCTGGCACCGGTTTTTCGGGTGGAACCGACTGGCCAGCGGCTCGCGCAACCGACCAATTGCGCCAGGCCAACTATCGCCAAGCCACAGCGGCACAGGCGGCAAACTGTAGCCAGTAGTGCCGAAGCTGTCAATTGTGCCGTGTGAACTGGTTATGCCGAAAACGACCAACTTTGCGCATCTTGGCTATGCTGCCGCCATTTCCAAGTGTCGCCGCCAATGCCTGCGGCGCTCAGCAAGTGCAAAAGCTGCATGGAAAAACGAATGTGCTGTAGCGCAATGCTGATTGGCGTGTAGCGAAGGGGGCCTGCACGCCACTGCGCTTTCGCGCCGCCGTGCGAGCAACCATGCCGACCATACCGCCATTCTTGGCCTAGACTTTATTTCCAGAAGGCCACAACGGCTGCCGAGTAGCCAGGGAAAAAGTCTATGCGCCAGTATCTCAACGAGCTTGTCCGCTACTTAGAGCGCATGGACGTGCAGCAATGGTTTTTCCTGCTGGTGATTGTGGTGGTGCTCGGGGCGCTTTGTCTGCGAGGTTTCGGTTCTCGCTCGCAGTATTAGTGGACGGCACCGCCGTATGCCCAATCGCTCCGCGGCTCTAAACAGCGGTACCGCGCTTCCCCGACGGTTGGGAAGCCTTTCTCTCGGATGCAATCGACAACTACGTACATTTCTGCTTGGAGTACTCACATTTCTACTTGGAGAAGGTTGCGACATGGACACCAGACAAGAAGCGGTTCGATCGCTCCGCGAAATCATCTCTTACCATCTGGCCATGTTCGTTCGCTACGGCAATTGCTTCTCTCTGGCGGTCTTCGCCGCCGAGCCGGCCGGACGTAATGGACAGCCGCTAAACGTGTTTGTCGGGAACAACGCTCTGCTGCGGCAGTTCGCCCTGCTTGTGGCCGAGACGGTTCGTGAGATCGATTTCATCGCTTCCGACCACGACAATAACTTGGTAGTGGTCATGCCTCAGACCGACTTGGCCGGGGCGTGCGCCGCGGCAGAACGGGTCAAGCTCGAAGCGCACAAGCGCATGGGGTTGCATGTCTGCGCCGGGGTAGCCATGGCACTGGACGGCGACACGAACACCTCGCTTTTGGAGCGCGCGACGGCCGCGTTGCAGCAAGCCATTTCGACCGGCGGCCGTCGCGTCTGGTATCACAACGGAATAAGCGCCGAACCGGCGGCGGAGTTTGTAGAAGTCTGACTTGCGCTGCCCGGGTTGGTCTGACCCGTTCTCCCCCGCACCGCATCACAGTCGAAGCAGCCAAAAGCGCAAGCCACAGCACCCACACTGAAGAGATAGGAAGACGGGGCGTCCCTTGAAGCCCCAGGGGTAGACTGGTTGGTGTGTTATTTTGAACCAGGTACCCTTGGGAGGGAGGCCCCGATGACCAGACATTATATCGGTTTGGACGCGCATTGCCAG